>CEVS01009127.1_pt1 | contig 18512 bp, 5 predicted proteins | sample 361571 | NCBI WGS metagenome assembly CEVS01 (sample SAMEA2623850, study PRJEB7988) | marine metagenome | isolation source: saline water (ENVO:00002010), including | reverse complement strand
TCAACAGACGAACCCTGTACCGATCCAGAAATTATTATTCACGGAAAGAATTTTGGACAAGATTGTGTTGATGGTGGGGTATTTAGAGCTAAAAGATTGTACACTAATCTTGCTACGAGCGGATTTAAAACTGATATTGGATATAGTGGTAATTACTATGGTATTAGAAAACTTACTGGATTAATTCCTCATGCTCCATATGATATTAAAGTTGTTGGTAGAACAGCTGGAGAAGAAAGAAAAGAACTTCCAAGATCCTTATCTATTGGCTATGGCACTAATGAAAATGTTCATTTTTCAGGTATCAAATTAATTGCAGACGGAATACAGGGAGCTAGCGGTAATACTCCACCAAGCTCTACAACTCCAAGAAATGCATTTGATGAGTATGGAAAATCTGTTCGCGTTGGTAAAAAGTACATGATTGTTGGATCTCCTAAGCATCATGTTTTTGATTATGATTCTAGAGATCTTGGAGAAGCTGGAACTGTATTTTTATATGAAAGAAATGCTGAACCAAGTGGGTATGATTGGTCTAACCAAGATGATAAATCTGGTTTTTCTTTTCTTTCTGAATTAACCTTACCAGTTGGACTTAAGAGAGATTATTCTGTAGATTTTGTAACAAGGGAAAATTCTTTAGACCCAAATAAAAAACTTCCTTTCCCTACGACTAAATCTAATTGGTATAACATAGGCGAAGGTAGAAATTTTGGCTCATCTGTAGATATGTCTAATTCTGGTGAGAGTCCAACCATTGTTGTTGGCGCTCCAAATAGCGTATGGTCAAGAACATTTGCTGACCCAGTTCCAACGCCTATTGATGTTGCATTATTTGTATTCACTAGACCTTTTAAAGAATTTGAAAATGTAAAAACTACAGGTCGCGGAGCGGAGCGAACTGTGATTCCGGGTAAAAGAACGTATCGTGATATTTTACCTCGTCTAAATGATGTAAACTTTTTATATAAGTACTATTCTAATCCTGCGGTTTCTATCAACTTAAAAGTCATTGTAGTTGAGCCTAATTTAACAAGTGGTCCAGTTGGAGATCAAGGATTTATTGGTGAAACAGAGGGCGTGGCATATAAGTTTAGTATTTTTAATCACGAGAGAGGTAATTTTAGGGGTCAATCTCATACCACTCAAATGTTTCAACAGCTACAAGAAATCTTCCACGGTCCTGCAAGTGGAGTATTTCCGTTTGATGATAGCAAGTCAAATAGTGGTATTCCTGTCATTGTAGGAGCTTTAGTTGATGATAGTATATCTATGGGCGAAGAAACTCTCGGAGAAAGCGGAAATGATGCCATAGATCAATTCTTTGATTGGTATAAAGAATATTCACTTGCTAGTGGTGTTAAAAACTTTGACAATCAACCTTCAGCTGGTTCTACTTTTAGGGCATCTACCGACTCTGGTGAAGATTGGATACGATTATCTGTTGATCTTATTGGCACAGTTTTTGACACTGGAAGAATGACTGCAAGTGAAGACTTTAAGTTATTTTCAACTAGTGTTGGAACTTTTAATAACAATACTTCTAGATTTAATATTTCACCACCTAGCGGTGGAGCTGTATTTGTATACGAAGAAGAAATTAATGATGGAGTATTAGAATGGAATCCTATTCAAATTATAGATTCCCCAACAAACTCTCGAAACATACATCCAGATAGATTCGGTCATGACGTTGCTATTAGTGACGATAAATCCACTATAGTTATTGGTTCTCCATACATGGACGAAGCTGTAAGTATTTATGAAAGAGATGAAACCGTTATTGCTTCTCAGTATGTAGGCTCTTGGATAAATAGGGTTGGTCAAAATGATGAACCATTTGGATATTTAAGAGGTAAATATAGAAGATATCAAGAACTTAATGAGTCATTAGGATCAGCTCAGGCAAACAAAATTTTATTTGACGAGTTAAATGCCAGTGGTAAATTACAACTAAGAATAGATGAGAATATTCAACCATATACATTAAATCAACGCTACAAACATAGCGACATGAAACCTACTGTACCCGTTGGTTGGGACTTCTTGTATAGCAAGTTTGCACCTACTCCAAGACTAGGTTACTCTGTTGATATTAACTCAGATGGTTCTATTATAGCTGCTGGTGCGCCAACCGATAGTGTTTTAAATGAGTATAATGATTTCACCGTATGGTGGAGACCGGGGGCCACACATACAAGTCAATGGTTTTCAACAACTAACGCTGGATCTGTAACTATGCTTGAGGGTAGAAAGTACTATCCTCATAATAATAAAGCTGTAGAGTATACTAGGCTTGGTAATAAACATAGAATATTAAATGAAAACGATCAAAATGAAGGTTTATTTAGCCACATGAACGCTATTTATAATAATGTTAATATTGAATTCTCTAGGCTAGAAGAAAATCAAGTAGATATTCCAAATGATGCAGGGTTGGTGTTTATGATTACACCAGCTATAGATGGTTTAAGTGATGAAATTGTAGAAAATATACAAAACTGGTTAGGTCTTGGAGATAGACATTTAGTGCTAGTTTCAGATGATCCAATCTATGAAGGTAGTGGAGCTTACGCAACTACAAATAATCTCGTTAATCAACTGCTTACAAGGCTTGATTCTAGAATGGAAGTTGTGCCAGCTAGATCTGAATATGAATCACTAATTGGGTCTAACAGAAAAGATAACATTCCATTTAATGAAAATGATCTTAGTATAATACCATCATTTATTCCCGATGGGACAACAGGGTTTAGTTACCCCAATGTCTTCGCTGAATCTTTCGGCGGCCTACGTGGATCTGGAGTTGCTGACATTAAGTTAAATTTTCCCGGTATTTATTCAGCTTATGATTGCGGCGAAAGAAAAAACAATATTTTTGAAACAGATTTAGCTGGAAATGAAACAGGAGATTTCCCATCATATCAAGAATTGAACGACAAGTGCGAAATGATTCCTCAACATGGTGGAGATCTTAGAGCAGAATGGACTGATTTTTGTGAAAATCCAGTAGGATTAGGTATTATAACATTCCCAGTAAACTTGGCGTTAGCATTTGGCACTCAAACAGAAGTCAGTGTTGGTTGCTGTATACAAGATTGCGATCCACCACCTCTCAATCTCCCAAATAGAGAACCCATACCACTTTTAGTAGCGAGTGAACATATCTCAGAAGAGAGAATTATATCAGCTATTCCAGAACGAATTTACGAAATAGATGTTGTTGTTGGTTTTGAAACACAAACAACTGGACCGTTCTTCTCAAACGATTGCTTTGAAGAAGCAGAGTTTTACTGGACAGCAGATAGTAATAATTATAAAGGCTTAAATACTAATCTTGGGTTTACGTCAAGTCCTAGTAAATTTATTACAGACAATGAAAGTACAGCATCTAGGAAAAACATTCTTAGATCTGAATCTCATTCTGAAGGCAGCGTTGTCAACGTAAGAAATCCTATAGATCATTTTAATGTTATCGCTAAAGAAAAGTATAAAGACACAACATCTGAAGTATACATTATTGGTAATACTGAAATGGAGCTTAGAGAATTTTTATTAAGTTCAGAAGCTGAAGATAGAAATCTTTTAATATATAGATCCATACTGAGATCTGTTGATGATGGTGATGAGTTTTTAACAAGAATAGCACAGATTGGTGGATGGACAAATAGAACAACATTTAAAGATGGTCGTGAAGATTCTTACTTAGAAGAGTTATTTGGTTTCTTGCCTCCAGATGTAGCATACAATGTAGATGATTTAGAAAATCATATTTTAACTAGTACTTATGATGCTGCGTGGATTGCCAATACTGATCAAATTATACCAAGCGAAGACTTAAATGTATTGAAAGCTTGGCTATCGCAGGGTAATAGAAAGTTATTTATAACTTGCGGTAGAGAAGATTCGTCTAGCAATCAAACAATTACAGACCAAAATATTCCATTGGAAAATATAGAAGCTGTAGAATCTTTAGTCGCTGGCTTAGAATTAAACATTAAGCCATTAAGACTGCCAGTAAAAAATAAAATAGCCTCTATTGTGGATTTCTTTCCATCAGTTGACAGCAGATATATAGCGTTTGGAGAAGTAAGAGATGAGCTGAATGATTTTAATTTTGATCAAGAGTTGCTTCAAATTCCTTCATTTAATTCTTTATCAATATTTGGTGGTGAAACATTAATTGGTACTAATCATTTTGAAAATCTATTAACTGATGATAAATTTGAAATTTTTGGTATTCCTTTCTTTAAGACGGGGGTTACAAAAGTAACATTCCCAGTTCTTCCGGGTTCGGGATATAGAATATTTATTGATACAATCTCTGCGACCCCGGATGAAAAATCTTCATTTGAATATATGTTTACAAATTGTAATCGACGATTTGGAGTTTTGTCTAGCGGTAATCTATCAGATATCAAAGATATAGTTCATATGCCTAGTGATGAAAATCATAACAAAGATAAAGTAATTGATCAAGATTTTGTAGGACTTAAGTTACACAAGCAAGATGATACAGGTTCAAGAGTAAAAGAAGAAAACGGTGAAGAATCAGATAATTTTCTTTTCAATTTTAAAGGTGATGTAAATACTGAAAGCGTAAATATTTATGTGCCTAGTGGTGACGGCAGAGACCACGACAATGTTAATAAGATTAATGAAATTAGTATATACATAAATTCTAATCAGATTAATTTTCCAATTGAAGAATATGACAAGTTACCAAAAACGCAAAGAATAGTTGGTATATCTGGATGTTTAGTTCCTCCTAGCTTTGATGCTACTCTAGTGTCGGTTATGGGTAAACGAGAAGTAGTTCTTCCAGCAGTTCCAGAACAAAGGTTTGTGGTTGAAGAAACAAGACCTATCAGTACAAGTAGTTTAAAATACTGTCCCACTGATGAATGTAGAGAAATATTTACTAATAGAGATCCTACTAGTGTAATTGCAGATGGTCCAGTTGTTGCAGCTCAAGAAATTTATTTCCAAAAGCCATTTGACGTTGGCGTAGAAAGATCTAGAATTACAGTTCTTACAGATGCTAGTATGATACAGGGTCGAAGAATTGCAGATGAAGGTGGAGTAATTGATGAAAACATTATATCTTTCTTACGAAGCCTATATCCAACTACCTTCTTCCCCGGACAACAAGACGAAGTGTTGGAGGATGACGACTTTGACATGGAATACAAAATTTATGACGTTGCTACTAAAATTACTGCACCAGTTAAGGGTAGCCCTCATAAGTTCTTTAATTCTACTGGAAACTCTGGACAAATGATTCGTTTTGCTGGAGATGGAACTCCTGCAACATCTGGTAGAGCTATGACTTTCTTCTCTGATGACATAGACCCAACTACCTTTAATAATGATGGAAATCTAAAATCACCTCTTCATATAGAAATTGGAAAGGGTGCTGAAAAATTACTGCCGAAAGATCCTCCATATCCAGATCAAGATCAAATTGACCAAATGAAATTAAGTGCAATTGAAGCATTCTCTGCTGCCCAATACAGCTACGGTGGAACTGCTAAGTTTAGCGGAGTTGTAGATGGTACAATGTATGGGGACGCATATTACGGAGAGCTTCCACAAATCATTGCTGATAAAGGCTATGACTATTTAGACTTTGATAAATTCCCTTCTGGATATCCCGGTGATTTATTTGGATATTCAGTTGCCATACAAGATAAAACTGTTATAATTGGTTCTCCTTTTGCGGCTTTCTCGTCAGAAACTCCCACTACTTGGTCTTATGTTTCTGGAGTTACTGTTAAAAATGAGCAAGCTTCTGGAACAGTTCTTGGTTATGGCGGTGGTGCTGGATCTGCATTTCTTTATGGTAGGGGTGAAAGGGTGCTTTCAGAATATGGAGTAACTGGAGGAGAAACTGGCTGGCAACTATTAAAGAAAATTAGACCAGAAGGTATTAATGTTGGTCAAGACTTGTGTTTAGACGGAATAAACGAAACTACAATTTCACAAGATGTAACTAGACTTGGAACTAATAATTATAAAATAGCTGACCTTAGAGATAACTCTTTTGTTACGGATCAGTTTGGAGCTTCCGTTGATATTCAAAGCGACACGATTGTAATAGGTGCGCCGGGACATGATTTCCCTAACTTAGAGCAAATGGAATTTGAAAGAGGTGGAGAAGCTAGTGGTGCATTTAACCATAAAGAATTTAATCTATCAATAGACATTCCTCTAAGAACTGTTTATGATGTAGGTGAGTCTGGTTTAAGATATCAACTTAGCTTAAGTGGTAGCGGAACACCTGCGGTTCTAAATAATGGCGCAGCTTATGTTTACGAAATTATAAATGATGATTGGGAGGCAAGAACTAAGGGTTGTTCTTTTGTTCAAAAAATTGTACCAAAGGGTTACTTCTCTAGAGTACAAAAAGATTACGAAGGGACGCTAATAGAAACTCCCGTTAGTGGTTCTGAAAATGATTACTATGGTAGATCTGTTTCTGTCTATCAAGCCAATAGAGTAGATAGTAATTATAGTATAGCTGTTGGCGTTCCTGCCCATATGTGCGCCACTAGCGGAGATCATTCTTCGTTTGCTTCTGGTGTTAATACTGGCGCTGTTTACATATCTGATGGAATGTTAAGAGAACCTAATTCTACTCTACCAAATCCAGATGCTTCTATTTTTGCCACGGTTTACGCAAATTCTGGAATTGATAGATCTGATCCAAATGGAGATTATATATCACTACACTTTACAAATAGTGGTGTTTATGATTATATATTTGAATCTAGTGGTAGATTATATACTAATGAAGATGGAGAGATATTCTTAGAGGCTTCCGGTCAAGATCCAGCAGATAGGAGCTTTACCGCCCATAGACCTTTAATACAAGAAATTACTGGGAAGTACGTACATGGAACTCCAGAAAAAGGCTTACTTAGATTATTTGCTAGTGGTCAGGGTCCAATGGCTAGTGGGTCTTTACCCCTTTATAATCAAGCTAAAGACTCGGCAATCGTGTATAATAATTTAGGATTATATGCTAGTGCTTCGCTGGGTAGTATTTCAGGCGTTTTTGAAGGTTCTGGTTTGACGCTGTATTCTTCAGGCGTACTTAGTTCATAGCATAAAAGGAAAACAAAATGTTAAAAGTTTATTATAAAAATGGTGCAACTGAAGAACTTTCTTATATCAGGCCAGTTCCACTTGTTTCTATAAATGAAACTCCCGTTAGGAATAAGTCTGGACAGTTTAGCACCCAGTATACCATTACTTTAAATGGCACATTAATCTCTCATACTGGTTCTCCGGTATATGATCCTGACGATAGTTATAGTGGCACTGGCCCTAATGATAACTTTGCTTCATCTACTGCATTACCAGATAGCTATTCAGTACCTTCTGCAAAGCATTCTGCATCTATATTTAGTAAACAGAAAGACATTAGAGAATTATTTAGACAAGACTACCAAAAAATTGAAATATGTGGATATGATGGAACTGTTATTCATACGTCTTATCCTGTAGTAGATTCTATTAATTTTGAAGAAGGCACATATGTTGATACCTGTAGATTTACTGTTAATCTTACTGCCTATAGCTTAAGTGGAATAGTTCCATCGGGTCATGCTTCTGGAATAGAAGATTTTAATGATAGTTGGTCAATAGAGTCAGAAGACATTTTTGGTCAACACGCAACTCCAAAAGCTTATAGAATTACTAGAAATATTTCTGCAACGGCAGTAGCCAATAGCGGTGGAAATGCTTGGGAGTCTGCTAAAAATTATTTATTTGATGTGCAGGGTGTTAGTAGAACAGCTAGCGGTGGATATCCAGATGCTGACGGATTTGCTTCAGGCGCAATCAATATACCTGCATCATATTCGGGAGTTGATTTTTCTCGAACGGAAAATATAGACGTTACAGCTGGAAGCTATTCACTATCCGACACTTGGCTATTGATGGATTCTGGAAATCCTGCTATTGAAAATTCTAACATTTCTATTCAGGCTGGAACTGATACTGCTTTTACGACAGTGAGCATTGATGGTACTATAAAAGGATTAAATACTGGTGGTAATAATGCACTTATCAATGCTAAAGATAAATATTTAGATTTATCCAATAGTGGTCAATTTGGTGTTGGATGTGATATATACAAAAGAGTAAATAATAGAGTTGCTCATAATTTAAATTCACAGCCCACTACAATAAGTCTTGCATTAAATGAGGGTGCTGGAGAAATTACCTATAATTTAGAATTTAACAATAGACCTGTAAATTTGTTTACGGGAGTTGTGTCTGAGACAATTAATATTAGTGACACTTACCCCGGAGATACTTTTGCTGTTGTTCCAATTTTGGGTAGAACCACTGGCCCATTGTTACAATATACTGGAAGTAGGACAGAATATAGAAGAGATGTTGGAATTGAAATAATTTTGGATTCTAGCGACATTGGATATGGAGATACTAGAGGTGATTTAATCTTAAGAAAACCAAGTGTCAATGAACCAATAAGAACTGAGCTTACAAACTTAATAAAAACAGTTAGTCCAGCTAGTGAGTATGGAATTAGATCATACTTTCTTAACCCTCCCACAGAAAGCTGGAACCCAAAAACTGGTAGTTATAGTTTAAATCTTAGTTGGACTTATGAGTTAGATAAATAATGGCATACACTAGACTAACAGATCAAGAAAAAACATTAAAAGGAGTAGAGGTATTTCCTTCTGGAGAAGGTCTATTCTTTGACGATGCAAAACAGAGCGTTAATAGTCGTTATAAGCGAGGCTTAGGCGGCGGTCTTAACAATAAAAACTCTTATAATACTGACGAAATGCCAAGCGGTTTGCATTACGGCAGACCAAATAGTGTTCAAGACGCAGAAGAGTTTACGGATAATTTTAAACAAAGTGGAGCTTTTGTTGCTCCCAACGGATTATTATTTGATGGTATTATTTCAGATGATCACGGTGGTAATGATGTAAACTATTTGTCTAACTCTCAAGACCGCGAAGTTGCTACGTTTAATCAAATAAATTCATATATTCATTACACTCCTAATGCCGCTGGAGGGGTAGGAGAATTAGATCAAACCGCTTTTTATTTTGGGTATGATCCCTTAGCTGGAACACCTGTTACTGATAAATTTTATAGATACGGAAAACCAACATGACTCACAATCCAGACAATTCTTACTCAAAAGTTGGAATACCGTCTAGTGCAAAAGGCGGGTTTGTTCAACAAACATTCTTGGGCGCATCTATTGTTGATTTTAATATTAGCGCTGGTTTTGGTGAGGATACTTCTACAATCAGTGCAAATCTGATTCCCGACGAGTTTAATAGTGGGGATGCTATGGCAATAGGTCGAGGAGACGATGTTTATCATGATGGCAAAAAAGATAAGTTTAGACCTCCACCAGTAGGCGCTCCAGTGTTTTTTAAATTTGGTCATGATCTGGCAACCGTTTCCCAAGCGTTTCGTAAAACTTATGATGATATTTACCCTACAATATCAGCAAATAATAGAGTGAGTTATACAAAGTCTACCCATGCTAACAATGTAGGTCATTCTCATTTTTCTTTTGGTGGTATACTTCAAGCTATTAACGAAACAAAAGAACCTAATGGTAATCCAAGATATTCTGTAAATGTAGTTGATCCTAGAGAAATTTTAGGTAATGTAGAATTGATATTGAATAATTATGCGGGGACTACTTTTAATAATCGTAACATGTATAATCTTTATGGATTTTTAGAATATAATATACCAGAAAATATGCAGAAGAAACTTGATCTAGGTGGCGCTGCTGCTCTTGATGACCCAGACCCTTTAGTGAGAACTGAGAGTCTTGATGGAAGTATGAGTTGGTCTGGAACTGACATGATTTATGGTGTGCCTTCAGTTATTATTCTTGGCGTTAATGATGGTGGCAAACCTACAAACGACAACATTGAAGCAACCTATGGGGGTTCTGCTGCTCTACCCATGTTTCCACTTACAGGTACTGGTTTTTCACGAAGAAGTCCTCAAGGTATTCCTTACTACAGGATAGCACAAAGTCTATCAGCTTTATTTGGCTGGTATGGTAAAATTCCTGATATATATGAGAATGCTGGTTTTGGTGGGTATATAAATTTTCGTGGTTTTAATTATGTGCTAGATTTATCTGGACTTCCAAATATTAATCAATTTTACTTTTTTGACTACGACAAGATTACTTTATTAGATTTATTATTGGAAGTATGTGAAGTTACAAATCATGAGTTAATAGTTTCTTTACTGCCTATTATTGAGGGTCATCCAGCTTGTGGTATATATAAAGCTATAAATGATGTAGAGATTGCTAAAGGCGCAGCAGGAATGAAAAATATTATTGCTGGAATTATTAGAGTTGATAGTATTGATAGATCTAAGCCTCCACCAAATGGAGTGGTCAAAGGTTTTATAGATAATCTTTTGGAAGAAGGAGTAGAGGTTACTAATACGAGTTTTGGTTCTGAACTTTCTAATGTGAATACGGACAAATTTGTAGTTGGCGCAAACGAAACAGAAATGTACTATTTTACTGCAAATGCTGATAGGGCAGAAGCAGATACTAGACTTCAGTGGAGTCTTGACTATTCTTATAAACAACAGATACTACCATACTATGGAACTCTTCCGGGTAATTCTGTTCACCCAGAGACAGTTACGATACCAAAGGGTTTTGGTTCATATCAACAGATACTTTTAGATTCAAGTAAATTAAATGCTGTGGGTGTGGGTAATTTCTATGTTGCGACGGAGATAGAACTTAGAGCTGCTGCCGTATCTTTCCAAAGATGGTGTGAATTTTTATTACAGTATGATAGCGTGTACATGGAAAGTACTGAGGCAAACGATGTAGAAGAGGGGGCTGCTTTAACAGCTCAAATACCAGCGAATTTTCAAGTTGGTTTTAATCCTAGAATTTCAAATAACTACGCTGTTAGTGTACCAAGATCTGTTTGGCCCTCTGACAGAGATTTCTATAACGATGCGGGTCTTCCGGCATCTCCTTGCAATCCTCCATATGGTTATCCTCTATACTATAAGAGGGCGACTCAAATTGGTTTGCCATCAGAAGGAGCGACTTCTGTTTCAGACGCTGCTGGTAATGCTCGTCAGAGAGAAAAGATAAAAGCTCAGATGAAAAAAGCCGCAGGTGAAGCGAACAGAAAGGCGCGGGAAGCACAGGAAGCCAAGGAAGGTAACAAGTTATGGGCTGCTTTCTTGGATGTAGGAACTTATTTCGCAAACGTTTTAACTTCAGCTTTATCAACCATTCCCGGTTTTGGAGTTCTATCTACTCTAAACACAGCTTTTAATATATCTAATTATATCGGTGGACCTCTTTCTGAGGTCGCTCAACAAGTACTCAGCGTGTTAGCTGATAATGAAGAAATACCCGTTGTAGATAATAGCAACTTAAAAGCTCTTAATGATACATTTGCTTTTGGTAATAGGCTTGGCAGGAAGGGTCTTAAAAATGCTAAAAAGGTATATGAATTTGTAAAAGGTGTGTCTGACGAATGTTTAGGCAAAAAGTTTTTAGTGAAGATGCCAAAACAAGTAAATTTATTTTATGATACAAGTCTTACTAAGTCTGGAAGCAGTATAGTTGCAGGGCCATTTGGTTTTCCCGCCAGAACAGTAAATCAAGAAGCAACTTATGCAAACGATTTTAGCGCAAGGGTTAGCGCTCTTGCTCAAAACGAACCTAGCATGAGAACATATTTAGTAGAAGACGACAGATTTACTGAGCCAGAAGATAACTTCACGGGCGCTATGGAAGTTCATTACAATCCTATAACTGGAGAGTATGAATTTAATTATAAGCCTGATACGCAGGGTGGATTTTTTGAATATGATTTATTGTCTAACTTTTCTAGTAATCAACCTCTACACATACAACAAGGTTTAGCTCCTGCTGATACAGTAATTTTTGACAATGGAAATAATAGAATTTCTCCTTATGTTCGTTTTGATCATAGTCAAAATCTATCATTTAAAGGTGTAAGATCTAGCGAATTAACACAACAAGGTGTAAATAGTAGCTACATGGTTCCTGATCTGTCTTATAGTGTGGATAATTTAACTGATGGTAAACTAAAAGATTTGCCACCTGCAAATACCTCAAGGCCAGAAATGGTTACTTTTGTTAAATGTACTGTAGATGAAAAATTCTATATGCCCCCTACTAGCTCTAAACAAAGTTTTGGTGTACATGGACAAAAAATTATAGAAGATTTTACTTTATCTCAACCAAAAAGAATTTATGATCCTAGTGGTTGTGATTATGTAGACGCAATGCAGTATTCTATGATGGTTGCAGTGCCTTCGCCATCGGTAGGAGGCGCATGTAGTTTTAGACATTTTAATAGTGCAGTTACTTTTAGTCAACATCAATTTCAGGCAGACACAGACCATGTGTATGCTTTAATAACCATACCCGGAAGAATAGAACCAACTCTAGATTCTAGATTACGAGATGGGCCACTTCAATCATATGCTACAGCTAAAATAAAACATAATTTAGCAGCAGATGTTGTTAGAGGTGTTTGTGGTTTTGACCAACCTGCTCTACGTGGAACACCCACAGACCTTACTGGTGATTTTCTTTTACAGCCTTTAGGCAGTGACGCTGCCGCAGCTGTGAAAAAAGCAAAACAGATGGCTAATTTTTCACTTCCAAATAAATTAGAATTTTGTCAGCCTTCTCCAGTTTATCCTGACATGGTAGCTTTGCCTTTACAGTCAAAGTCTAGATGCTATGGCCCGTGGGTTTCGTCTCAAGTGGGATCAACATCAGAAATTGGAGGTAAAATAGACTATATCAAAGATGAGAATCTTGCGCCTTGGAATTATTCTGGATATGACCTTATGAATAAAGCTGGTTTAGTTCAAGCAGAATTTTCAAATAGTCTTTTACTGGCTTCAGAGCGCGGTAGCTTTAGTATACCCAGAGCGCCTAGTGGCATTGCATTAGCTAGATCTTTACAGGCAAACGGGCCGCTAATCTCTAATATTAGCGTAAGGGTTTCTCCTCAAGGTGTAACAACAGATTATCAACTAGATTTATACACGGCAAGTTTTGGTAAACTTAAAAAACAGAAATCGGATAATATATCAAAGATAGGTAGAAATCAACAAAAACTAGAAGATGAAAGAAATGCTCTTATAAGAAAAGGATTTGGTAAAAATCAAACTGATATAAATTTACAATCAATATATAACGCTTTACAACAACAAATTATTAATGCTACTAATATACAGTATAGTCCTATGCAAAAAAGTCCCGGTCATAATCCTAATTATAATATAATGTCAGTTATACCAACAATACAACAATTTACAACAGGTCTTGCTGGCGGTGGATTTGATAAGAGGGCGAATAATATAGCTGGATCTATTGCTAGTAAAGATGACATAGAAGAAGCAGGAGACGTAATGGGGGATGATGACGAGCAAATGATGGATCAGTTTGGCAACACGGCGGTAAGTAAAACAACTGATGATCAAAGGCCCGTATCTTTAGAACCGGGGAATGGTTACATGACTTCTGCTGAAGTGCAAAACGTTGATAATATAAAAGAAATAATGAATGATGTAGATGGATTTAATGATAATTTCAATTTATCAGATAGTTCTTGGTCTAATACGAGAGGAAATGACGATGGGCTTATTTAGAGGAATGTTTTATAATAACGATCCACAAAACCATGTTTTTGTGACTAATCACCCAGCTATGGCATATGCTGGACTTCGTAGTTTTAATTTAAATCTTATTAAACAATTTTCATCGGAAACAAGATTACAAAACGTTGTTGCTAATGCTTTTAGAAGAACTGGAAGAAGCATAGATAAAAACCTTGTTCTTACGGGGATAGATAAAGAATCAGTTTTCTTAGAAAGAATTGCTGACCTTTTGGGTATGACTTTAGATCTTGATCCTTCTTTTGGTGATTCCTTTAAATTTGGTTGTAGCGCCTATGATATAGAAGCTAGAAGTTACGACCCTAAAGCAACTTTTAGCACAAACGAAATTATAGAGATGATAAAATGGTATGAAGAAACGTGGCTACCTAGCAGTCAAGATAAAGATGATACCCAACTTTTTGATTCAAACGCAAAAGAGTATTACAGAAAAATAAATTCAATTAAAAATTCTATAGAAAAATATGCTTTTATGGAAAGAAACGTTGAATCTTTCAATCACATTACTGAACAAGGTTTCGACAAAATATATCTTAGATTATACTTTGCAGATAAAGCTGTTCTAAGTTCTTCTAGGATTGTAGTTCCTAAAGGACCGCCTAGATTTACAGATATACCCCGCAGACCTACTGGTAAAAAGTATTCTCACGGTAAGAGTGCAAAACAACCAATTGGAGTTTCCATAGACCAAGAGGATAGTGAGCTAAACGATCCTGAAGATTCAGTTGTTGCAGATATGAGAATGAGCTACAACCCTGCTATAAACAAGTGGGAGGTTCAAAATCAAATTTTAGCTAGACTGCTTACGGATGTAGATCCCGCCCCTATACGATCTATCCCTTTAGATGCTGAAGATGTAGATGCAATTCCGGCAGAAGATTTTTCTGAAGTTGGTGGTGAAAGGTATTTGGGGCAGTTTTCTACGGGGCTAGCAATGCCACTTTCTAGCGAGAATGGAAACCCACACACGTTTGGCCCCAACCTTATTAAATGTGATGATGGAACTGAGTGTGAAAAAATTAGAGTGTTTAATCGTGCAAATAAAACTTATACTAAAGGCCAATTAGTTATTTGTCATTTTATTGGTAATGAATGGATTATTCAAGACTTTGGAGCTGATTTAGAATCCATACCTAGAGCAGTCGGTGTTGGTACTTGGCAATTTGCAAAATTTATTACTAGTACAAATACTCATTTTAGAGAAGATGATCCACCAAAACAAAGTAATGGTGATTTTTCTAATTTGCAAATACGACCTGATGAGTGGACTACGATTCTAAGAAAGAGATTTTACGATAACAAAAAGGCTGATTCTATGAATTCAGTACCAAGTGCTGTAGGAGTCCTTTCATCTGCTAATACTAATTTTGATGCAAAGCTAAATACTTGCATAATGCAAAGCACTATTTGGGATCAATATGCAAATGGACAACAATTTAACATGATTAATCCCGAAGGTAAAGGCACTGATCCTAATTGGAGCGAAGTTGCTCCAATGTACTGGGGTCCAGTTTTTAATGGTGGATTTGCTAAAAATGTTAAAGCTATGAACGTAGTTGGAAGTACTGAGTGGAAACCATCTCGTAATATTGCCGTACATGGAGACGATGACCTTATACACTTTGCCGGTTATGGACCATCATTAGGATCAAATAGAGAAAGCATTCGGTCTCCCCACCTTCCACCAGAAGTTGCTGTCAATGGACCTTGGGGGGAAGATAGCTCACCAGTAGAATCATATCATAACATGGCAGAAGATATAAATAATAATAATTATGATTTTTTGGTTAATGGTTCGCATCAGTACTATACCTATTACGAAGATGAAGATGGTAATGAAGGCACCTTTGCTTTAAAACCAAATGATCCAAACGTAGTAACTTTTATAGCGCTTGCTGGAGAATTTGCTGCTGCTGACGATTTACTTGCTCAAGAAAAGATTGTTAGAGTTAATTACATTAGTGACAGATCTTTTTACACTAAAGCTCGTAGGTTTGGAGTGGGCAATGTTGGGATGGGAGCGGCTTTGACTAGAGGAAAACCAGAAGTTGGAACTTATAATGCTCCTCAAGGTTGTGGCGATGGTTTGCAACCTGTTAGAATTTTAGATGAGCAAAAACTGCAAGATCAAGATGATAACATTGATTCACAAAATAGAGCTGATTACACATTGTGGCAGGCTGCAAATCCTGCTTGCCCAAACGCCTCAGCTTCTTACGACGATAGATTTTCGGTTATTGGACCAACAGTTGGCGTTCCAGATGATCAAAATTGTAAGTTCAATGAGCAAGAAGCTTTAAGTTCATCCATACAATCTGTCAGGACAGTTCCTTATGATCATTATGTGAAATCAAAATTTGATAACTCAATCATTGGCCCATGTGATCCTTATGGCATAGGGTCTGATGGTGACAATCAAGGAGCAGAGTGTCAAGGTATTATTACTGCTAGAACTAAAATTTTAAGGTCTGGTGGGGGTGCAGTTACTTTTGAAACTATAAATAACTTTGGCATGGTTGGAACTGTTACAGCGTTTAGGCAAGATTCTACTTTATCTATATTACCGATAGGTGGAGTAGGCGTTGCGCTTGGAAGTGCTGGTAGCTTTAGTGTTAACCCAAGAAGCAAAGTGTGGGGTAATCGTGAGGAAGGGCCAGAAAATTTTGGTATAACTGCACTACATGTACAAGTATTTGATTATTGGCCTCCAGAGCAAACTCTTTATATAGCTCCATATTTTACAATATTACATTTTAATGGAGGTAGATTTGGGGAAGGCGCATTTAGCGAAACGAAATGGTTCAGACCTAAACCATCACAAGTCAATGTGGCAAATTATAATGATCCCGTAGCTGGAACTCCAACTGAGCAGATGATTGCGGACGAAGAGCTAGTGTCAGCGAAAGTTGATAAGTTATCATATGAAGGAGTAGATTTTAGAGTTCCAACGTATGCTAGTATCAACTTTACGGATAGAGAAAGTTCATCAGTGGGAGTTGAACAGCTGCTTGAACCAGACGATAAATTAAGACCTAGAGAGTATTGGAACGTAGAAACTAATGCAAGAGGTTTACTTCTTTCTGACGGTGGTGCTACCTCTGTCAGAATAGCTCTTGGAGTTGCATACCGTGAGGAGACAGATGAAGATGATGTAAAGACTGGTGTATTACTTCCAGATCGTTATGACATAATAGAGGGGGGTGAAGGATTTGATGTTGGTCAAAAGGTAACATCTATAACAGGTGGTGTTATGATAGAGGTAACTTCAACGTCAGAGAATGGAGTAATTACTGGATTTAAATTTGGTAAGAAAGATGTTGAAGAGTTTAGTCAGGGTAATTTAGGTCCGGGTGGTTTTGAATTGGGTGATTTTGATGATCCGTCAGATTTCCCAAAAACTTTTTCATTTTTAAGTGGAGCTACAGGTGGAGTAACAGCTAGAATCAAATTTACTAGATGTAAGACATACAGAAAAAAAGAATATCACAGAGCGCCAGAGAGGTATACCCCGGCGTTTAAAGGGACTAGAATATCTCAGTCTTGCGGAGATGGAAGTCAATATATTAGAGGGGCGACCAAAACTACCTCAATTACATTAGAGGATAATTCCAGTTATCACCCATATCCCGGTGAATATGAAGCATTTTTCTACTTTCATAATGATATTACCCATACTTTTATGGGTGGAACGACGTTAAATTCTAACCCATATCTACAGTATATAAAGCTGACAATCAGTTAGTTTTGGTGTATATTATTACGTAAACCGCTTTTTACAGGAGTTTTTCAATGCCAGATATTAAATTTTATGCCAATATTAAAGGCACGGATACTGAGACTTTAATTGACCATACCGCAAGTAGTGGTATTGGATTTTTTGGTAACGGCTTTGGAACTTCTGTACCGATTGGAGAAGTTCAAACAACCACGTTTGTTACTAATAGTACGGGTACTACAGAAGCAGCACAGCTAAATAATACAGCTTGGCTGACTTCTACCACCGTGTCAGTAAATGGCACAAGTAGAAATCTTAATAATCTACCTAACTACCTTTGTCCTCTAAATGTTAGATTTGAATCAGATACAACATATAAAGTACAAAATTGTAAACTAAGAATTTTTGATAGATCAAATATAGAAAATCATGCAACTGGTGTTTCAACTTACGTTTACGAAGCTAGGCATCCATCTACGGATGCAACTCTTAATCAGTTAGCTTTCAGGGGAAGAGCTGCTAATACTTGGGTAGAATTTACTGATGGTGTTTCTATGGCAGACATGGTATTTACTAACTCACCCGGAATGAGCGGAACAAACACTAGCGCTGCTGACACAGATACCAATTTGGGATATGATAGTCAAGACGCAGCTTCCCACTCTTCGACTCGTCACGATTGGTATGTAGCACTTAGCTCTGAACCAGAAACAGTTGGCAGCAAAACTCAGTATGGCCTTTACTTTACTGTAGAGTACTTATCATAAAAAACGAGGGGCATTTCTGCCCCCCGTGTAGAGATAACAATTAGAACCTAGAATTGACTAGGTGATGTGTTGAATCTCTATTCCATAGCCTTTGTCTTCGGGTTCCATTTGAGCCAACCATTATCTGGTAGCCATGTGTCGCCGTCCTTACGCTTAGGAAATAGACCGCCACCCTTTTTCATAGAACCAAATGCTAGTTTAGCACCACAGTCCATACATCTAAGTTCAAAGTATTCATTTTCATCTACAGTCCTAACTACGAACTTTAGATTTTCAGAACCACACTTTCCACATTTACTTTCCTC
>CEVS01065452.1_pt1 | contig 18547 bp, 24 predicted proteins | sample 361571 | NCBI WGS metagenome assembly CEVS01 (sample SAMEA2623850, study PRJEB7988) | marine metagenome | isolation source: saline water (ENVO:00002010), including | reverse complement strand
GTTGCTTGATAGTAAAATAGATACACAAAAGAAACACATTGACGAAATCAGTAAAAATAATTTAGAGTCTATTGATACTAAAAAACTAGATATAAAAAAGAGTGAAACCGATATTAAGAATTATCAAAAAGATATTGACGACACTACTGCTGAAAAGGCAAAACTACAAAAACAAATACTAGATGAAGTTGCTGTAAATTCAAGATATAAAAAACTTCATACTATGGAAGCAAAGTTAGAAAATACTTGTAGTAAACATAAAAAAGATTTAAAGTTCTTTGAAACTTATGATGATTGTCCTACTTGTCAACAAGCAATAGATAAAGCATTTAAATCTGAAATGATTGATAAAAAGAAAATTAAAGTTGATGAGATTGAAAGTGGTATGCAACAATTAGAAAAAGAAATTGTAACCACAGAAACTAGATTAAAAAAGATTAACGATACAATGATATTAATAAGAGAGCAAGAATTATTAATTAATCGTTTTCAAACCTCTATTAATGAGATACAAAAATATATTGCTAAGATTAATAGAGAGATAGAAGAATTATCAGATGAAAAATTTTCATCAGGCATTGCAACAGGTGAGTTGACTCAGTTGCAAGAAAATCTAACACAGGCCGATTTAGATAAAAAGAAATTTAAAGAAGAAAAACTTTATATAGATACTGCTAGGGTTCTTATGCAAGATACTGGTATTAAGACTAAAATCATTAAACAATACCTACCCATAATGAATCAGTATATTAATAAGAACCTAGCGGACATGGACTTTTTTGTTAATTTCACTCTTGATGAGGAGTTTAATGAAACGATTAAGTCCAGACACCGTGATGTATTTAATTATCATTCTTTTAGTGAGGGTGAAAAATTAAGAATAGATTTAGCGATACTCTTTACTTGGCGAGAGATTGCTAAATTAAAGAATTCTACAAATACAAATTTATTAATACTAGATGAAATATTTGATAGTTCTTTAGATAGTGCAGGCACAGATGAATTTATGAAGATATTAAACAGTACGATGGATAAAGAAAATGTATTTGTTATATCACATAAAGGCGATACACTAATAGACAAATTTCCAAGAGTAATGAAATTTGAGAAATATAAAAACTTTACAAGGATGGCAGAATAATGGCAAAAGAATTAAATGCTGAAACCATAGAAGAAGCAGCAAAACATTTAGAAAACTTACAAAGTAAAAATACACCTATTATTGAAAAGAAGAATGGTAAAAGAATACTACCTCTGATACCACCTACTGATCCTAGAGTGTTAATGCAGATTGCACCTTTCTTTGATGATACATTAAAAGAGTTTAATTTTAAAGATAGACAAGACTTATGTAATGTTATGAAAGATACAATGTATAATTATGGTGGTATAGGACTATCTTGTAATCAAGTTGGTTTACCATATCGTATGTTTGTTATGGGTGGTCATCCAGAAATTGAAAAAGGTAAACTTAGATATTGTTTTAATCCAGAAGTTATAGATGTAAGTCCTGAAACAGTAATGATGAAAGAAGGGTGTTTGACATTCCCATTTTTATTCTTATCAATTAAAAGACCTAAATGGGTTCACGCTAAATATACAGATGAGAATGGTGAAGAAGTTGATGAATATTTACATGGCATGCCAGCAAGAATATGGCAACATGAAAACGAACATATGAACGGATATGTATTTACTGACTTGGTAAGTAAATTAAAACTAGACACAGCCAAGAAAGCACAAAAGAAAGCGGTGAAGAAGATAGCACGCCAACAAGCGATGATACCTTCTAAACCCACAATTATAACATAGGAGGGTGAAATGTACACATTAGAAAGTGAAAGAAATAGAAACATCATATTGACTTCAGATGATAGAGAAGGCATTATAAAAGTTTGTAGAGATTTAAACAAACTTGATAAAACTGCTACAATGGTCAATAATTTTGTGGTCACTAAATCAGGTGATATTATTTATGGATACGATAATGAAACCATGGCAAAAGGGAATTGAATTAGACACTCTTTTAGAGTGGACAAATAAATTCGAAGAATATAACAAGTACTGTTTTAGTCCATTTGCGAAAGCAAAGAAGAATGGAATGGCAACTTCTTTAGACGAGAATAAACTTTTTCAAACAGGTAATGTTGTTTTCGAAATGAGAACAGCAAAGACCTCGTCTGAAATTAAGATGTTTGGTGCAGGACCAGTTATTGCAAAAATAGAAAAAGGTGAAAAAGTTATAACTAAATTATCACTACTTGAAAAAGGTACAAAAGATAATTTAGTAAATGTATTAAAGACAATACAAGCACCTGTCTGGTGCCATATCTTTGAAGAAAACAATACACATAAAGAATCAGTATTAGAAGCAGGGTTTCGAAAAGTAGGAACTAAGTATAGTACATTTAGCGATATTGTTGGCGTATATTACAAAGGTGGTAGAAAGTTTATTCCTATTGTTGAAACAGAAAATATTAATATGTGTAAAACTTCACTATCGTTTGATCATAATATTATAGATGAATTAGTTGAAGAATTAATTAATATGAATCTAGAATATACTAATCATAATAGTAATTATAATAAAAAGAAATCTTGGCAGGCATTATCACTAATGGGATTTGAAAAAGATAGTACCTATGTAGATAAGAAAGCAGATTTAAAAGAAGATAGACCTATCGTTAAGACTGATCTATATGATAAGTTAGAGAGTAAGATTGATCATTTTTTAAATCAGTTACCGGGCGAGTTTGATCGAGTTAGATTTATGACTTTGAAACCAGGAGGAGGTGAGTTGGCAAGACATACCGATCAAACAGACCCTACATGGGGAACTACTAATGGAAAGATGTTGAGATTTCATATGCCATTAAAGACAAATGATAAAGTTGTATTTACTTCTTGGAATAATGATGGCAAAGAAAACAAATATAATATGGGTAAAGGAGAATGTTGGTTTCTAGATACTCGTAGACCACATACAGCAATCAATGGCGGAGATGATATTCGTATTCATTTAGTTGCAGATGTGTGGGCAAATGATGAGGTTAGAAATATATTATTAAAATGAGATTGAATACTCCAGTTGAGTTACATTTATTAAAAGATCGTAATGTTTATGTCAAAAGAGATGACCTTATGGGTGATGGTGATACATTACCGCCCTGGGGAAAGATGGCAGGTATAGACAGACTATTAGAAAATTTAAATCCTAACTATCCACTAATACATCTTGCAGTCAATGGTTCTTGGTCTGGTTGGGCATTATCGTATCTATGTAAACAACGAGGTATAAAATTTATCTATGCATATCCACCATCGAAAACATATAGTCAGTTCATATTAGACAGAGCAAAAGAAAATGATTGTGAGTTCTATGAGTTGAAACCTAATATGATGGCAATACTTTATTCTCAAGTTCAATCTTATGCAAGACGAAAAGATATTCAGATGTTACCTTATGCGTTTGACCATATTGATTATCGTACTATTTTAAAACAAAGAGCAGACGAAGTATTTAAAGAACATTTAGTGGATCATTTAGTTATATCTGCTGGTTCTGGTGTGACCAGTTCGCCTATCATTCAAGCATTCTCACCTGGTAATGATTTGTTTTCTAACTCACAAAAACAGGCACATAGTATTACAGTATCAAATGTAAAAACAATTTATGAAAAATATAAAAGTCATTCAATGTCATCAAGTTCTATCGAAGTATATAAAACAGAATTTGATTTTGATGATATGATGATTGATTACGAAATACCTTTTCCATGTAATGGTACTTGGGATAGGAAAGCATGGTGGTGGTTAGAAAATAATATTGAGTCTTTAGAAGGTGATATATTGTTTTGGAACATAGGAGGTAATGTATGAGTGATGTATTAGAAAGTGTAATAGATGTGGGCAGTGGATTCTTTTTATCCATAATAATTCAAATAACAATATTTCCGTTGTTTGATTTACACCCAACAATCTTTCAGAATTTTCAAATTGCATTAATATTTACCATGGTGTCAATGACTAGATCAGCACTATGGCGAAGATTTTTTAGAAAGAGAAGAGCATGAAAATCTGTTTTGCAAGTTTAAGAAAGAAAGTTAATTATACAGATATTTTAGAATATGGTATGGATGTATTCTATGAGTCTTTTAGATATTATAAAGATAATAATCCACAACATGAATATTCTTACTATAATTTTGCTTATGGATCAAAAGGTGCAACAAGAGATAGACAAGTAATTAAAGAAGCAGATGTAATTGTTTTTCCTGCCGTTCAAGAGTTTATCTATTTTGCAAATGCTATGCACCCAAGAGATGTTGAGAAATCGCAAGTTGAGATAAGAAAGTTATATGATGACTTAAACAATAAAGACATTATACTACTAACACAGGATAGAGGTGTTGATGAGAAGTTGGTATTAGATTATACATTAGAGGGTCATGTTAAACCAAAATCATTTAAAGTAATAGATGAAATGGATTTTACAATGTGCTTACAAGGATTAAAATATCATTTTATTAATACCACTTTTAGATTTCCGTGTGATAAAGATACTGATTTTGTTTATTGGGGTTCTGATAAAAGTAAAGTTGCTGGTGGCGAAAAGTCTGGTGATGATAGATTGAGTGTAATTAAATCAATCAGTAGAGAACAAGAAATATCTTCCACAATCATTGGTCGTTGGCCAAGTGGTATTAAAATTGCAAGACAATGGATACCAATGAAAGATACACTAGGGTTTTTAGATAGAAGTTATAGCACATTATGTTTCAATTGGATAGATCAAACGGCAGTTACAGGTCGATATCACGAGGCGCTTGCTTGTAATGTTGTTCCGCTTGTATGGCAAGACTATGACACTAATAATATATTGGTTACCGATGACTGGCAACGATGCTTTACAAAAGAAGAATTTTATGATAAAATAATAGAGATAAGAAAATCAGATGAACGGTTAATCAAGATAAAGAAAGATTTTGTTGATAGACTACCGAGTGAATTAGAGTATTATAAAGAATTTGAAAAAGTATTAAATGATCGTATTAAAGGATAAAAAAGATATAAAATTTGCACCGAATAATTTTTTACAAGATTATGAATGGGAATCTCACGGTCAATACGATAGTTTACAATTTGTTAATCCAAATGTAAAAGTATTGTCAGTACAGTTCACAAAAGTAGGCGAAAAAACTTACAAAGCATTTCCTAATCTAGAATGGATTATAGTTAGACAACACGGATTTGATAATGTAAATTTAGAAGAATGTGAGAAACGAGGCATAGGTGTTGTCAATACAAAACCATTTGCTCAATCTACTGCTGACTGGATAAATCAATACATAGAAGAAACTGATAGAATTGCTTTAGTTGGTTATGGTGCAATAGGTCAAAAGGTAAAACAGACAAAGTATGTAGAGATTGTTGGTCGATACGGTAGAATTTCAGATGAAGTTAATACGATAGTTGTTTCTGCCCCACCAGAAAATAATATGCATTTAATTAGTGACGGTGTTCTCTCAAAATTTAAAGGTAAATTAATATCAGTTAGTAGAGCAAATGTAATAGATAATGCCGCATTGATGAAAAATATAAAAAATATATCTCATGCTTATATTGATACACTAGACGATTATTTTAGAGAAGAATTGTTGGCAACAGGCAAGGTTACATATAGTAAGCATACAGCATTTAATTATAACTTTACATATGAAAACAACATAGAATATTTTAATGAATTAGAAAGTATAATTAAGAGTTGTTTAGATAACAAAGTTGAAAAACCAGTTCTATCTAGAAACGAAAGAGTTACCTTTTAATGAACGCATTTAGACATATGAACGAAGATATCCTACAGCAGACACACGACAGTTGGATTAATAAAGGTTTTCCATATTATCCAACAGATGATAAATGGCGAGGTGAAATCTTTAATCAATTGCTTAGTTTCAAAAGAGATACATTAGTTGATCGTAAAAATAAAATCATAGGTCAATCAGCACACGGTTTAAATCTTGCATGGTCTTTTATGGAACACGCTTGGGGTATTAAATGTGGTAAGATGAGAACACCGATTGAGATATGGAATGATGAAGAACATTTAAAGAAGGGTATTAATAAAATACTTACAGGCACATTTTTTAAACAGAAACCACCACATCAGATTACAGACTCAGATATGAGATCAATGTTAAGACGATATTCAGGTACTCAAATGGTGTCTAATTTTAGACCAACTGCCGCGGCAGCGATGTATGATATTTTTGTCGAGAAAGATAGTCCACTTGAAGGTACCGAAGCAGGCACAGTATGGGATCCAAGTATGGGTTATGGTGGTCGTTTACTAGGGGCGATTGCTGCAGGTGTAAACTACATCGGTACTGACCCTTGCATACCTACATACGAGGGATTAGAGCAGATACGAGATAAGTATGGACATAGTCATAAAGAATATACACTATTAAGACAAGGTAGTGAAACATACATACCGAAAGAGAATTCGTTAGATTTTGTATTTACAAGTCCACCGTATTTCGGTTGGGAAGCATACGGTGATGAACCTGAACAGTCCAGTATTAAGTTCGATACTTCAGAGGCATGGAAAGAAAACTTCTTAAAACAGACGATTAGCAACGCATATAAGGGTCTTAGGGACGGTAAATACTTAGCATTGAATGTTGCAAACACTAAACAATATAAGACATTTGAAGAGGATACAGTTTCCCTTGCAAAATCAGTAGGTTTTAAACATACAGATACTTGGTGGTTGTCATTATCGACTCAACAAGGGGGTTCTGCTGTATCAACAATAGATGGTGATGTACAAGAAACCAAACAAAAACAACAATATATGGGTGAATTTACTAGACCTGATATCACAGGTCGTAAATTTGAACCCACTTTTATATTCAAAAAGTAGAGAATCACGGCAAAAATAGTCAAATTATGCCGAGAAAAGTGTTGTATTTTTGCAACACTTTCAAGATAATCGAAAAAACTCAACAAAATCAACAGGATAAAATGGCAACTTTCGGGCGGAAGTGCTTGATTTATGCACCGAAAAGTGATAGGATAAGTGTATATGACAAAGAAAAATACTATCAATACAGAAGCAAAGAGTTATCTTGCGAATCTTCTTGCTACTGAAAACCTAACAGTCGTCCATAGAAAAGTTAAGACTGCTTCTTTTGATGTAAAGAATAGAGTACTTACTCTTCCTATATGGAAACATATGTCAAATGATATTGTCGACCTGTTAGTTGCACATGAAATCGGTCATGCATTATACACAAAAGAAGATGAGTGGAAATCTGCTTTAGATGAAGGTCTTCCACATTCATTCTTAAATGTTATTGAGGATGCTCGTATCGAAAAATTAGTTAAAAGAAAATATCCAGGTATAGTTAGATCATTCGTAAACGGTTATAGAGAATTAATTGATAACAATTTCTTTGGTACTAAAGATAAAGATGTCAACCAAATGCTTTTGATTGATAGATTAAATATGCATTTCAAAACTTCGATTGTAAAATCAGATGTAGAATTCACAACTGCCGAACAGTTAATAGTTAAGAAGATGGAAAATCTAGAAACTTTTAATGATGTTGTAGTTCTTGCTAGAGAGTTATCAGAATATTGTAAAGACGAGGCAGAAACAAAAGGTCTTGATCAACATGACATGGCAGATACCGAAGATTATGATGATGAAGATTCAGATTATCAAGATTCAGATTCAGATAACACCGATAACAATGATGAAGATTCAAATGAGAGTGGCAAATCAAAATATGCAGATGATGATTCAAATGATGATGAAGATTCAGATTCAGATAATGATGGCGATACTTCTGGTCAAAGAGGTCAACAAAATGTTGATGAGGGCGAAAGTACTGAATACAAACCATCTGCTGAAACTGATAACTATTGGGAAGATAATAAAGATAAATTAATTGATGATAAATGCAAAAACAATGCTTATACAAATATTCATCAGTTTAAAAATATAAAAGAATTCGTTATAGATTACAAAAGAGTATTATCAGATTTTAAATCTGCTAGATTTCATAGTTTTAGAGAAGATAGTGCTTACGGCGGTGAATATAGATCGTCTTATCCAACTTTAATTGCTGAATACAAAAAGTTTCAAAGATCAAATAGTAAATCAGTTAATTATATGGTCAAAGAATTTGAAATGAAAAAGGCCGCTACTGCTTATACTAGATCAAAACAAGATAAGTCTGGCGTTGTTGATCCTCTTAAATTACATTCTTATAAGTACAATGACGATATCTTTAAAAGATTGACAATTACTCCTGACGGCAAGAACCACGGTATGATGATGTTTATTGACTGGTCAGGTAGTATGTCAGATAAACTTACACCAACTATTCACCAATTAATGAACCTGGTTATGTTTTGTAGAAAAGTAAATATACCTTATGAAGTATATGCATTTTCTAACTCTGGTCGTAATGGAAGATATCACGGTGAACCTAATATCGAATCTAAAAAACCTAAATATCAACCAGGCGATCTAACAATAGATCCATATTTAAAACTAATCAATTTTGCTTCTTCCAGAATGACTGCTAAAGAACATGAAGAGGCGATGTCAAATCTTTATGGCGTTAGTATTAAGTATGAAGATTATATGGGTAGTAGAAGATTCCGTAGATCGTATGAAGTTGAAGAAAATGAATTATGGAAAAGTTATGTACCAGATTCACCTCAAGGTTATGGATTAAGTTCTACTCCATTAAATTGCACAATCGCTGCTGCTATGACATTGGTACCTCAGTTTCAAAACAAATATTCAATTGATAAGATGAATACAATTTTCTTGACTGACGGTTGTTCTGATGGTAATGAATATGTGATCATAAGTAAAGAAGAAGCAGAAGAAATGCAAGAATTAAATACTGGGCGTTGGGGTACAGATGAGAATAATAATTATTATACAACTTTCGGTTATGACGATAATATTATTATAAGAAATAAATCAAATAAGAAAAACTATTTATGTTCTAGTCGCCGAGACGGTATGACAGAGTCATTATTGCAGGCATTGAAAGATCATACTGGCACAAGTCTTACTGGTTTCTTTATCTCTGGTTCAAAAAGAATTGACCGATATACTTTAGACAAATACTTTCCTCAGTATAATTATGGTGGTAATGAAAAAGTTTTTGATAGAAAAAAAGTTATGGCAGAGTTTAGAAAAAACAAATGTCTAGTAGTTAATGACAATACAGGTTATGATGAATTTTATCTCCTTGCAGGAGATGATATGAAAGTTACAGATGGTCAAATGGCAACACCATCTGATAATGCTAAGAAAGGTGAGATTAAAAGATTGTTTACTCAAAATCTAAAATCAAATCGTTCTTCAAGAATAGTAATGAATAAGTTTATTACACAAGTTGCTTAAATTGAAAAAGGGAATATATTATGAAAAATATAGAAACTAAACAAAAAGAGTTCGTAGCAGTTGCTAAAGAAATGTTTGGCGAAAATACAACTCAAGTTAGTCGTAAGGATGTTGTCCAAATGATTAACACCAAAGGCGTTCAGTATCCAGTATGGTTATTGAAATCACCTACATATAGAATCGGAAGAGGTCAGTATAATTTACCGACTTTTGAGGAAACTATATCAGAGTCTACCGATGAATTACAATCGGAGATAGTTAATGATTCTGAATAATCACGAATCGTTAAAGAAAATGGGGGTGAAAAACCCCCATTTTTCAGAGTGTTGCAAAAATACAACACAAACTTTCGGGCAAGTCATTGAAATACAATGCTTTTATATGCCCGATAGTGCTTGAAAATGTGCTAAAATAGTGATAGCATATATGTATATCTAAAAAAACTACATTATGAAAGGTAAAAAATGACATTAGATAACAACAAAAAACAATTAGTCGAGGCGTTATTTGCTAAGTACGGCAAGACCGAATTGACTAGATCAGAAATCAATAGTTATATTGATGACAATGGTCTTAAAAATCCTGGTTGGTTAAAATCAGACAAATACAAAATCGGCAGAGGCGTTTACACTTTACCAGTTGATGGTAATGATGTTTCTCCAGTCGTTAAAGAAGTTAAACAAAAATCAAAAGTTGAAACGGCAGAGTCTGTTGATACTGTCAACAAGGCCGCTATGATTATTTCATCGCTGACTGGCAATATTGTGCCAACCAAAGATGATGTATTTGTGCCTTGGGGTCACTTCAAAGATATCAAGTCGATTGTTTCAAGTAAACAATTCTATCCAATCTTTATTACTGGTTTATCGGGCAACGGTAAAACAATGAATGTGCAACAGGCATGTGCTCAAAGTAAAAGAGAATGTATCCGAGTAAACATTACCATCGAGACCGATGAAGATGATTTACTTGGCGGTTATAGATTACAAGATGGTCAGACTGTATGGCAGAACGGTCCTGTAATCGAGGCAATGGAAAGAGGCGCTCTCTTGTTATTAGATGAGATTGACCTTGCGTCAAATAAGATTATGTGTTTACAACCTATCTTAGAAGGCAATGGCGTCTTTCTTAAAAAGATAAACAAGTTCGTTCAACCTGCAAACGGTTTCAATGTGATTGCAACTGCCAATACTAAGGGGCAGGGTTCAGATGATGGTAAGTTCATCGGTACCAATGTTCTTAACGAGGCATTTCTTGAGAGATTTCCAATCACAGTCGAACAGTCTTATCCTACTAACAAGATCGAAAACAAAATTTTAGATAATGTTATGTCAGATAAAAAGTTGACTCGTAAACAAGACGAGAAATTTGCTACTGATCTAGTCAACTGGGCAGATATCATTCGTAAAACTTTCTATGAAGGTGGCGTTGATGAGATTATATCTACTAGAAGATTAGTTCATATAGTTGAGGCATTCTCAATCTTCAAAAACAAAATGAAGGCAATTGAAATGTGTACTAACAGATTTGACCTTGATACCAAAACTTCATTCTTAGATTTATATACTAAGATTGATGGCGGCGAAGATGTTGCTACTTGGGGACAACCTGAAGTAGAAGAAACACAAACCGAATCCAATGATAGTGAGGAAGATATTTATTCTTAAATCTATCCATAATGTAGTGGACGCCCGGAGTTGTTACCGGGCGTCTTATAACATAGAAAATTATTATGTTTAAAAAAGCAATAGAAATACTTTGGAAACAAAATCCTAAAACAGATATTACAGGTTATAAAGAACCCGATCCTGACGATCTATCCATCGACAATGCATATAAGACTAGGTGGATTTGGTACCATACATTTATGGCACTTGAATTACTAATTATAATAATGCTACTGCTTGGCATATTAATAACATTAGGAGTTAAATTATGATAAGAAATGAAAACGGATTAGTTAATGTAAATGATTTGAAAGAGCATCCGCTAAACGAAAAATTATATCCCGCTGATAAACACGATCACCAGATTGCTTTATTAGGTGAAAAGATGGATGAAGAATATAAACAGTCTGGTGTTCCTAATCATACACCAGTTGATTATTGTCCAGAAACTGGTACACTAAATTCAGGAAACTTCAGATATAAGTCAGCATTATTACACGGTTGGGAATATTTAAGAGCGATACCAGGTAGAGTATTCGATTCTAATTATGATGAGTATGACGAAATGAAGTTCTTAGAGAAGTTTAACAAAGATGGTAAAAGAGATGAATATGAAATAGACACATTAGTTCACAATTATAATCAACAAAACAAGGCATTTGAAAAGAAAAGTGGTAGAGAGTTTAATTCTAAAGAGAGAAATCAGTTTGCTGTTGAGAGTAGAATAGATAAAGATAAGTTCAGAAAAATTGTAACCATAAATGATGAACACCCTAGTATATACAAAAGATTAATTGCTGGTGAAATTACCATAGGTAAAGCATGGCGTTTGGCAGGTAAACAAAAACCAGATAAAGAATATAATCCAGATAGACACAACTTCTTTACTACATTAGATTCTAATCCTAAAATAGTTGAAGTCGCATTGAAAAAATATCTTGATATGGTAAAAGAATTTAGAAGTATCGGTAATGGTATTATATTTGATGATGATATGGGTTGGGAAAATAATCAGATAACTGGTCCTTTATCAAATATATGTATGTCTGCTTTTGTTTTCGGATTTAATAGTTTACAAAATGATGAATTATATTGTACTACACCTAGAAACAAACAAGGTTATGCCGATATTCATTTTGAAAATTTAACTAATAAATTTGATGAGAGATTTTTATCCGAAAGAATAGAAGTTAAAATGGGAAGTTGGAATGGTAATTGTAGTTCTACTGCTATATATGGTGGTATGGGTAGTGTTAAGGTCACCCCTCACGAATATATAATCGGATTACATAATCAACAATTGCAAAAACATTTTATTATGATAACTACTTTGGATAAAGATGATTGGAAAACTGATGGTAAAGATTCAAATGCAACTATGACATTATCACATTGGTTTAACCGATATCATAAAGAAAAAGATAAGTACCGAATACTACTAGGCGATATCTATAAAGGTAATAAATCTATCGAGTTAGAGTGGGCTTGACATTAACAATTAAATAGAGTATAATAAACATATGAAAAAAAATAAAAAAGGTAATTATCCGATACCAGATCATATCAAAATCGGTTATGTCAATTATCAATTTGATTTTTGGCCAGATACTTTTGCTACTACCGAAGACGCTCAAGGTGAGTTTTTTGCTACAAGTGCGAAAATTGGATTAAAAACTTCGGCACTAGAAACAGTACACGGAACGAATACCTTACTTCACGAAATATTACATGCTATATTTTATCAATATGGATTATGTGAAGATGTTGGAGACAAAGAAGAAAAAATTGTAAACACTACAGCAAATGGATTGAGTTCAGTCTTTGTAGATAATCCTTGGTTGATTGATTACATTAAAAAATATCAAGGTATAGGACAAAATGATTAATGGCAATTAGTGTACAAGTTAGAGGTAATAATGTTGAGAAGGCATTAAGAATACTTAAAAAGAAATTACAAAAAGATGGTCTTATGCAAGAATTAAGGCAAAGACAATTTTATGAAAAACCTACTCTTAAAAGACAAAGAAAACATAAAGAGTCTTTAAGACGATCTGCTAAGGCAAAGAGGTTAAAATATTTAAGAGAAATATCTTCGGATTAACTCTTATAATATATCAAATGCGAACGGTCGCCAGTATTTGATATTCGTTAATTTAGGCGACAATATCTTGAAGGAGATAATATATAATGGCTAATAAACTGTCAAAAAAACAAAAGGTAATAAACCTTTTATCAAAAGGTAATCCTGTTACATGGACTACATTAAGAAATAGGTTCGATCTTACATCGCCAAGAGCAATGGTTGATCAACTTAGAACAGAAGGACATATGGTTTACATAAATCAAAATGCTTCTGGTACTTCATATAGAATGGGTACACCTACTAAAGCAATTTTGGCTGCAGGCGTGAAAAAAGTATTTAAAGGTACTACAAACGAAATCGTTGCTGCTGGCATCCGTGCTTTATATGGCAAACAAAAATACGCTTATTCTAACAATTAAGTCTATTTGCTGTATAAATAGTAATACTAGGCAGTTCGTAAGTCCTGGTATTAAGAGGTAGAGTGTCTTCCGCAAAGACACCATTTGAGGTTTTGGCGATTGTGCCTTGTCGTGATTTATTACAGACAGAAACAATCGCCGTTTTTATATTGGCCCATTGGTCTTCGTAGCAGTCTATACTGACATACTTGGTAAGACAAGTTAGGAATAAGAGAGGGTGAGACCTACCTCCGCCAATATATTTTTTCTAAGTACTTGACATTTTTTAAATCGTACTTATATAAATAACTATGAGTTGCCAATTATGGGACTCAAATTATAACTCGCTTAAAAAGGAGAAACAAAATGAATAGAACATTACAAATCTGGAATGACCTACGCCCATTTTCAGTAGGCTTCGACAACTTGTTTGACCACTTTGATATGCATTTAGCACATCAAAAGGTACAAACATTTCCCCCTTATAACATTAAAAAGATAGATGACTTCAATTGGCAGATTGAAATGGCACTTGCAGGTTTTGGCAAGAAAGACATTTCTGTTGAAACTGCTAACGGTCAACTGAAAATACAATCGGTTGACAATGAGTCTGAATCTAAAGATGATGAGGTCATACATAGAGGTATTTCAAAAAGAAAATTCACTAAAGCTTTTACACTTGCAGATGATGTGGTTGTAAATGCTGCTGAATTGAAAGATGGAATGCTTTTAATAGATGTGGAAAAAATTGTACCAGAGGAAAAGAAACCTCGTACAATTAAAATTAAATAATGCGTAAGTAAGGACCTTACTGCAAGGGGTTGATTTTAATTTTCGGAGATAAACTTAGCGGGTATCAGATTATTTTCTGCCCCTTGCTTGACTCTTGATGTAAATAAGAGTATAATCATATTATAAACATTGAACGGAGAATCTATATAATGAAACTAAATCAAAACACAATTGATACATTAAAAAACTTTTCAGAAATTAATACTAATATATTAATCAAACCTGGAAAAACACTATCTACTATTTCTACTATGAGAAATATTTTTGCGAAGGCAGAGATTACTGAAGAATTTACAAGTGAGTTCGGTATCTATGACCTTAATGAATTTCTTGCTGTAGTTACAAGTCTAAACAAACCTGAATTAAATTTAAGTGATAAGTATATGACAATCGCTGCTGAAGGCACTAAGTCAAAGGCAAAATATTTCTATTCTGATCCATCAGTTATCGTATCGCCAACTAAAGAAGTTAATATGCCTGAGGCAGATGTAAGTTTTACTTTATCTGAATCTAATCTAAAAGAATTATTGAAGATGGCTGCTGTTCTTAAAACTCCAGATATGGCGTTGATAGGAACAAAAGGCGGTGATATCGTATTAAAAGTATGTGATAAGAAAAACGATACTTCTAATAACTTTGATATTACAGTTGCTGAAGGTGCACCTGCAGATTTTACTTTCTATTTTAAAGTAGAAAATTTAAAAATGTTCCCTGGTGATTATGATGTATCAGTATCTTCAAAATCAATATCTCATTTTCAAAATAAGAAGTTGCCAATTCAATATTGGATTGCTTTAGAACCTGATAGTAGGATCTCAAAATGATTGAAACAGCGTTACGAAAAAAATTAGAAGGTGATGTCGAGGTTGCTAAAGCAGACTTACAAACTTTCTTAACTGGTCCCGTTGGCGTTGCTGAACATATAGATTATGTTATTACCGCTGAAAAGAAACTAGATACCTTGGCACATGCTCAAGATAAACTAGAATCTTTAAATAAATTATATGATTAATAAGGTGAAAAATGAGTACAGACTTTCTATGGGTCGAGGAGTATCGACCTAAAACAATTGATGATTGTATATTACCGCAATCACTAAAAACTTTATTTCAGTCTTTCATAGACAAAGGTGAATTATCTAACTTATTATTTTCTGGTACACCAGGTATTGGTAAGACCACAGTTGCAAAGGCACTTTGTGAGCAATTGAATTGTGATTGGATAATGATCAATGGTTCCGAAGAGGGTGGCATTGATGTACTAAGAAATAAAATCAAAAACTTTGCTTCTACTGTATCACTATCTGGTGGTAAAAAAGTAGTAATACTTGATGAGGCAGATTATCTAAATCCACAATCTACACAACCTGCTCTAAGAGGTTTCATCGAGGAGTTTCATGCTAATTGTAGATTTATTCTCACTTGTAATTTCAAGAATAGATTAATTGATCCATTACATAGTAGATTCTCAAACATAGAATTTAAAATTGCTAACAAAGAAAAACCTAAGTTGGCAAGTAAATTATTTGAGCGAGCAACAAATATTCTTACTGAGCAGAATGTTGATTATGATAAAAAAGTTCTTGCTGAATTAATTAAGAAACATTTTCCTGACTTTAGAAAACTCATAAATGAATTACAAAGATATTCTGTAAGTGGTGTTATTGATGCTGGTATACTTGTTAATGTATCAGATGAAAATTTAAAGACACTAGTTCATCACTTAAAAGATAAAGAGTTTGGTGAAATGAGAAAGTGGGTTGTCAATAATATTGATAATGATCCTGTAAAAGTCTTTCGTAAAATCTATGATAGTATGTATGAGAATTTACAACCAGAAACCATACCTCATGCTGTTCTGATTATCGCTGATTATCAATATAAGTCTGCCTTTGTTGCTGATCAAGAAATTAATCTTGTTGCTTGTTTGACCGAGTTGATGTCGCAAGTTAAATTTAAATAATGTTTGCCCCTATAGCTCAGTTGGTAGAGCAATTGATTTGTAATCAATAGGTCCGCAGTTCGAGTCTGTGTGGGGGCACCAGAGAAATATATGATACATAATATAGATTGTTTAAAATTTTTAGAAACAACACCAGACGAATCTTTTGATGTTTGTATATCTAGTCCACCGTATAATCTAGGTGTTAGATATAGTAAATATGAAGATACAAGAGTTGATTATATAGAGTGGATGAAAGATGTTTGGAGTGAAGTTTGTAGAGTATTAAAACCAGATGGTCATTTATTTTTAAATTTAGGATATTCTAAAGACAATCCTTTTGATACATATAAAGTTGCAGAAAATGTGCCATGGTCCTTACAGAATAATATTATATGGGCAAAGGCAGTAGAGATTGATGGTAGAGTAAGGGGTTATAGCACACCACATTCAAGTAAAAGATACTTGCAAAATGGTTGGGAACATTTATTTCATTTTACAAAGAATGGTAATACACCTATCGATATAGAATGGTCGGGTGTACCTTACAATGAGGATTATAATAATGCAGAAAGAAATGCAAAACGAAGTGGTAAAAATTATAGAGCAACTACAAATTGTTGGCATATTACATACAAAAGTAAAGCAACAAAAGAGATAACAAAAGAGATTGCAGGTAGCAATAAACACCCAGCAATTTATCCAGAAACTTTAGTTGAGAAATGTTTGAAAGTATCTGGTTTGAAAAAGGGAGTTGTGTTCGATCCATTTATGGGAACAGGTACAACAGCTGTTGTTGCTAAACATTATAATTTAGATTATGTTGGTTGTGAGATAGATCAAGATTATTGTAAGTTTGCAAATGAAAAAATAACAAAGATATTATAATGTATGAATTAAAAGAATATTTAAATGCCATAAACTTTACAAAAAAGAATCTGATGAATTCTGAAGATAAAGAGTGGGTTAAAAAGTATCCTACATTTATAGTTAATAAAATATTATCAGGTTTTTCTGATACTGTAATGCTTGCTAATGAAGTAAATCGTAATCACTTCTTAGATAAAGATATGCAATTTCAATTTCTACTAAATAGTATTAGATCAAAGAAAAGGTATAGTCCTTTTCTAAGAGCGTCTAAATTGAAAGACATAGAGTATGTAAAAGAGTATTATGGATATAATAATGAAAAGGCAAAAACCGCTCTTGATATACTCACCAAAGATCAATTAAGAATTATTAAAGAAAAATTATTCAAAGGTGGGACAAAATGAATGAATTAGATAATTGGCATCCAGAGAAGATGCTTGAAGTACAATTAAAAGAACCAGATGACTTCTTAAAGGTTCGTGAGACACTAACTAGAATTGGTGTTGCCTCTAGAAAAGATAAAAAATTATTTCAATCGTGTCATATACTACATAAACAAGGTAGATATTTCATAGTGCATTTCAAAGAATTGTTTGCTCTAGATGGTAAAGAAGCAAATTTAACAGATAATGATATCGAAAGAAGAAACACAATTGCTCAATTACTTGCTGATTGGGGATTGATTGCTGTAATGAATAAAGATATTGCAGAAAAGAAAGCACCGTTATCACAAATTAAAGTTTTAGCATTCAAAGAAAAGAATGAATGGGACTTACAAGCAAAATATAACATAGGTAAAAAATCAGAAAATGAAAGCACCGAAGTTTAGAGAATTTATATCTGAAAAGGTACAAAGAAGCGATATACAAGTTGCGATCTTAACAAAACTCAATGCTGATAGTAAAGCTATTGTTAGTAATATGATATTAAAAGAATGTAAAAAAAGAAACATTCCTTGTTATATTATTAATACCTCTGAAGCTTGGGTATCAAAAAACGATTTAGAAAAAGGTACTTTACTTGTATCAAATATTGATGGCGAAGATAATGAAGCAGAGTTTGAACTTTCAAAAACAATTTGTTTTGTTCGTGCTGGGGTTCTTGAAGATGAAACTGGACTCGCATTATTATCTACATTTGAAAATGCTGGTGCGTTTATGATTAATACTAGAAATGGTATGTTGACTTGCGACAATAAAATGTCAGCATATATTTCTTTTGAAAGAGATAATATACCAACACCTAGAACTGCTTTAATTTCAAACGAAAAAGGATTAATTCATGCTCACGAAAAATTAGGTGGTAAGTATCCTGTGATTATGAAAACACTTACTGGTACTCAAGGTATTGGTGTATCAGTAGT
>CEVS01032063.1_pt1 | contig 18718 bp, 17 predicted proteins | sample 361571 | NCBI WGS metagenome assembly CEVS01 (sample SAMEA2623850, study PRJEB7988) | marine metagenome | isolation source: saline water (ENVO:00002010), including | reverse complement strand
TGTCTTTGGGAACAACATGTATATGATGAATTGATGGAAACATCTAAATATGCGTATTTCAAAGATGGTGCTAAGAAGATTAAAAATAGTGGCAAAGGTAAACTGTCAACTCCTTTTATGTCTGTATTAAAGTTTGATAAAAATGCATATATCGAACGGCAAACTACAGGAGATTGTGTCAGTCATGCTACCCGAAACGGATGTGATCTGACAAGAGCAGTAGAAATTGATGTTAAAGGAGATAAAGAAAGCTGGATAGCAAGAGGTGCAACAGAAGCCATTTATGGTGCTAGAGGTCATGGTGGACAAGGTATGAGTTGCAGTCGAGCAGCCAAATTCGTTAGTCAGGTTGGTGGCGTTCTTGTTAGAAAGAATTATCCCGGCGTTGGAGATTTTAGTAAATATAATGGCAGTATGGGTGCCAGATGGGGAAGTAGAGGATTACCAGATAAGGTAATAGATAAAGCCGATGAACATCAAATAAAAACAGTCTCTTTAATTAAAACAGTAGAAGAAGCTAGAGATGCACTTGCTAATGGGTATGGCTTAAGTGTTTGTAGTAGCTATGGATTTTCTAGTAAAAGAGATAGTAAGGGATTCGCAAGAAAATCTGGAGGCTGGAATCACGCAATGGCCTGGACAGCTTGCGATGATACAGGTAAAGAACCTGCTTTTCTAGTACAAAATAGTTGGGGTAAATTTAATAGTGGAGGACATCCAGAATGGGGTCCAATTCCAGATGGTTCTTTTTTGATCCATGCAGATGTAGCTGCTGGTATGTTAAGACAAAATGGGGCCTACGCTTTTAGCGATTTTAACGGGTTTCCACCGCAAAAACTACCTGATTATGGTTTTGTAGATTATTTATAATTCGCAGGTGTATTAAAACAACATAAACTCTCTAATGTATTCTATGAAAGGATCATCATGGCAGATCGTAAAATATCGGAATTAGCTGAAGCCGCAAGTGTTGCCAGTGGGGATGTAATGATAGTAGTTACAGGGGTAGGTGTAGGTGGCTCTACATTGACAACCAAACAGTTTCCTTTGTCTGGTTTAATGAACAATATTGTTAACATAGAAGAATTAATTACAGCAAATACAGGTATTTTCTTAGTACCATCAACTTCAACTACTACTAAAAATACAATAGAAATCAATACAACTGGTTTAGCGTATACCGATCACACTCATGTAGCAGCACATATTACTGATTTCAATAGTGCAGTAAGTGGTTTGGTAGAACAAAATGTTAAATTTCAGTCTGCTGACTTAGTAGCAGTTGATAGAACGACTGTAGCTAGTACGGACTTAGTTATTCCTTTGGCTGCAAATTCTAAATATTTGTGTGAGTTAGGAACAGTCGTTGTGAATAATGAAACCAATACAACAATTTCTGGATTTGTAGAAATCACAGGAACTACTAGAGTAAATAATCCTACTCAAATGTATGGTACTTGGAATTTTCTAGATACTAATGCTAATACACAAGGAGTAGTTACAAATACTATTAATCCTATTAGTAGATCTGGCGCTTTAACAGACAGTCTAAATTCAACACTTAATAATCAAACTGTCACCTTAGTAAATACCTTTATGGTTGAAACAACTAATAATGAATCAGATACTGCCACTTTTAAATTTGCTCATGATAGTGCAGATTCAGCAACTAATGCTGTATTGAAGAAAGGTAGCTGGTTCAAAGCCGAAAAAGTTATTTAAAGGATAAACTATGGCTGATAGTAAAATAACGCAACTGTCGCTATCGCCATATGCGTTAGACAAAGACCTTATAGTGGTAGTAACAGGACACCTTGAAGAAGGTGCTTTCCCTCGTAATACTAAGATGCCACTTTCTTATATTAGAAGATATGTCGTAAGACTAAATCTTTTAACAAATCCACAGTCAGGTATCAGTACTTTTTATAATAGTGGATTAAATATATTAACTATTAATCATACTCCACTTACTGGTAATTTAATGAGGTATGATTATGCTGACACGCATCCTCATGAACAAACTATTAGTACCACAGGCTTGAATTCTATTGAGGGAAATCTAATTGATGTACAATTTAGTAAAACTTCTGATGCGGCTACAGGTATGCATGGAAGAGATGGAGGGTGGCATGATGGTTTTAATAAAGAAGCAAATTTAGAAGAACCTTTTTATTCTGGAATCATATCTGTAACAGGCTTAAATGCCTATAGCGGTGCTCCCTATGGAAATTTAATGAGGGTTGATTTCGATGTGAATCAGTGGCCTTATAGTGGAGTTTTATCTACCACTGGTCTTAACTCTATTCAAGGAAATCTAGTCGATGTACAATTTGACGCAAGTAGCGAGGCTGCTGCTTGGATGCACAGTAAAAATGGCGGTTGGCTTGATGGATTTAGTAAAACCAATCATCTAGGCAACAAATATCACTCAGGTATTATTTCAATCACTGGTTTGAATGCATATAGCGGGGCTCCCTATGGAAACTTAATGAGAGTAGACTTCGACGTAGACCAATGGCCATACAGTGGAGTCATTTCACAGACAGGTCTTAATGCTATTGTCGGTAATAATATGGACATAGTGTTCAAAGCTACTAGCGAAGCCGCTGTAGGTATGCATGCCAGAGATGGTGGATGGCATGATGAGTTTAATAAAACTAGTAATCTAGGCAATAAATATCATTCAGGTATAATATCTACTACAGGATTGAATGCTTATAGTGGTGCTCCTTACGGAAATCTGATGAGGGTAGATTTCGATGTAGATGAGTGGCCTTATAGCGGAGTAATTTCGCAGACAGGCTTAAACTCCATTATGGGAAATAATATAGATATACAATTCCAATCAACCAGCGAAGCTGCACAATGGATGAACAGCAAAGATGGAGGTTGGCACGATGGATTTAGTAAAACAAATAATTTGGGAAACAAATATCACTCAGGCATTATCTCAATGACAGGTCTTAATGCCTATAGTGGCGCACCCTATGGAAACTTAATGAGAGTTGACTTTGATGTTGACCAATGGCCATACAGTGGAGTTATTTCTCAAACGGGTTTAAACACTATTGTTGGCAATAATATGGATATTGTTTTCCAAGCTACAAGCGAAGCCGCTGTAGGTATGGATGATAGAAGAGGTGCATGGGATAGAAATTTCACCACAAATCGTTTAGGTAATAAATATCACTCAGGTATTGTATCTACTACTGGTTTAAATGTATATGGTGGACATCCATATGGCAACTTAATGAGAGTCGATTTTGATGTTGATCAATGGCCGTATAGTGGTGTCATCTCGCAGACAGGACTTAACGTTATTCAGGGTAATCTAATAGATGTAAGATTTAAATCCAACTCCTTAGCTGCTCAAGGAATGCACAGCAGAAATGGTAATTGGTTAGAAGGTTTTAATAAAAGCACTCACTTAGGCGAAAGATACCATTCTGGTATTATCTCTGTTACTGGTTTAAATGCATATAGTGGGGCACCTTACGGAAACCTTATAAGAGTAGACTTTGATGTTAATCAGTGGCCTTACAGTGGTGTTATATCACAGACAGGTCTTAATGTTGTGCGTGGTAATTTAATTGATGTTCAATTTAATAGTACGTCTGAAGCGGCTACAGCTATGCATAGTAGAAATGCTGGTTGGTTAAATACATTTAATAAAAATAATCATTTAGGTAACAAGTATCATTCTGGTATCATCTCTATTACAGGTGTCAATGCACGAACTGAAAATTTAATCGTTAAAGAATACGAAGATGTATGGCCATATACAGGAGTATATTATAATACTGGATTAAATGCTACGGCTGGTAATCACGTAGAAATTCAATTTTCTACTGATACTGATGCTGATTTTAATTACAAAAATCCTAATGGCACTACTAGATTAGGTCCAAAATATAACAGTGGTATTATTTCTACCACAGGACTTAATGTAGTTCAAACTACTGGTAATCTAATTGAAAATTATGTACAACATGAAGTTTGGCCTCGTCGTAATGTTTTACATACAGTAAAGTTAAATGCTTATCACGGTCATCCGTGGGGCAATAATGTTAGAGTAGATTTAGACAGTCAATGGCCTTATAGTGGTATCATATCACAAACTGGATTAAATGTTATTCGTGGTAATCTTATTGATATTCAATTTGATTCAAGCTCAGAAGCTGCCACCAAAATGAATAATACTAATGGTGCTTGGGACAATGATTTTAGCAAGTCTAACCATTTAGGTAGCCCATATAATTCAGGCATCATTTCTGTAACAGGGCTTAATGTGGGAGATGATGGAAACAGAATAAGTTATACCATAGAAAACGATTGGCCTTATAAATACAATATCGATGCTACTGGACTTAATATTGTTAGAGGTAATACTTTTAGTAATGCTTTAAACGGTATAGGTTATAATATTGAACCAGATGATCATCATCGTTATGATTTATTTTCTTTAGATAAAATTAAACATAATACCAGTACTGAAACTTTTACTCATAATGTTGGTACAGGTACTACTTCTTTAACAACTCAACATTATTTAGATGGTGGAGCTTTTATCAGTTATTGTAATGTAAAACACATGAGACCTTATGATAATTTAACTTTATTAACAGAATTACATTTAAGATTAAATGATGATTGTATAGCTGTAACAGTACCACCAACTGTTGGACTTACTTCTACATCAACTTTAAAAGAAGATGAATTAGCTGCAATAACAACTACAGCAGAAACTTTGGGAGGGATTACAGATTCTGTTAATTCAAACTATGATTTGTGGGAGCCTGACAGAGTTACTATAGAAGCAGATGCTTACCCAATAGAATTTTCAGTCACTATTAGTGGTAATAGTGTTAGTCTTTTAGATGATAATCCTATAACATTTATAACAGCAGACCAAAAGCAAAGTACGAGCTATAATAATGTATACGGCATTTCTCCAATAGTCTATGGTACAGGTGAATTTGTTTTTGAAAAATACAGAACTAGTACCTATAATAATGTATTGCGTTATGATAATCCACATCTAAAAGCAGATAGCACTCAACTTGATACAAATAACACTAGTCCGATAATGCTGACATATGACCCCAGTAGTAATCCCTACACTTTGGGTGCTCAAAAGGCTATGAGTCTTCAAGGTATTGTAACACCTAGTATAAGTTCTTCTACTTATAATATCAATGGGTGTATAGGTATCAAATATAGTATAAAACAAACCAAATATACCAGAAGATATAAAAAAAATCTAGGTCCAGCTACTAGTGAAGCTGATGGACATTCCATAGGAGAGACAGTATATAGATATATAGAAAGCCCACAACGCTCTGCTCAAGTAGCCGTAACAGTTAATAATCCTAGATATATAAAATGTGAAAATATGGAACAGGCACCAACAATTACTGTTACTACACAGCCTACAAATCAAACCGCAGATAATGGGGCTGCAACCTTCACAGCGGCTGCAAGAGTAAATGATTATACTGATCCTCATTACCAATGGCAAGAAGCTCCTGCTGGAACCACAAACTTTACTGATATGGCAGGAAAGAATAGTGCTACTTTAAGTTTAACTAGTATGCAATATCCAGCAGATAATGGCAAGAGATATAGAGTTAAAGTAACTGCTTATGATGGACTTACAACGACCACGAGTAATTATGCTACACTTACTACAGAACCACCTACTCTTACTGTATACAATCAGCCAGATGCCGCACCACTTGCTAGTGATGGAACAGCACAATTCTGTGCATATGCTTCTGCTAATATTAGCGGTACTACAATTGATATTCAATGGCAAGTTAGTACAAATGGAGGAGCAAGTTACTCTGACATTACTGATGAAACATCTAATTGCCTAAATCTCACTGGATTATCATGTCCTAGTGATGATGGTAATCTGTACAGAGCTAAGTTCAGCTCATCAGGATTTGGTACGGTCTACAGTAACGCAGCACAGTTACATTGTATTACTATTACTATCACTGGACATCCTTCTGATCAGACGATTGCTAGAGGAATTGCAAGTTGGAGTGGTTCAGCTACTCAAACCGCTGGTAGTCCATTTACATTATATTATATATGGGAAATTAGTACTAATGGAGGAGCAAGCTACTCACAGGTCAAAGCGGGTACTAGCTTAACTACTATCACTAACGATTCATCTGTTTATGACAGTACTCGCTACTATAGAACTTTAGATTATGCTGGAGAGGATCAATCATTATGGAGACTAAAAGTTAGACTAAATGGATTCGGTAATGATGTAGAAGCTATCAGTAACTCTGCTACTCTCACAGTACAAGAAATTGATATTACAAGTCAGCCTACTGGTAGTCAAATCAATGGTAAGACTATGATAACTCGTAATTACGCACGAAACTACATTCCTACCAATAACGGTGCTGTAACATTATCAGTAACAGCTGTTGCTCGTAACAGTTCAGCTACATTGTATTATCAATGGCAAGAATCTTCTAATGGTTATACTTGGACGGATATATCTGGAAAAACTAGCGCAACATTAAACCTTACAGGCTTAACACAAAATACCACAGAAAATGAGTATAGGTGCTTAGTAGATGATGAGGCATTAAGTGGTAGTGACAGTACAGGTATGGTAAGAAAAGAAAGTGACGAAGCTAGAGTTACTACTTCTACCTTTATCTCAGCTTCAAACACAAATGTAGATGATAATACGAGCTTTGCTACTGTTGACCGAGATTCAACAAGCACACTTAGTGAAACAATGTTTATCACATTCTGTTATGATCTAACAGATGAAGTTGGTCACAGTGTATCCCTTGATGCACAACCTGATGGAACCGCAACTATCGAATTTGGTCAGCCAACAGCGTTGACTTCAGTTGCTTCATTCTCTGCAACCCATCCTAATCAAGTAACTGACAACAAGACTATCGGAGCATCTAACAGCACAGCATATTCTGCTGGTGATGTTATCAACCTCAAAGTTACTGGTCAAGTCAGTCAATATCTAGCTAGACTTAATATTCCATTACCTTAATTATAGTGTATATAATATTGGAGGTAAACTATGAGATTTTTAGATAAGATTGCATTAAATAGATTAATTGCTATTATTACTAGCTTTATTCTAAGTATTATTAAAATTTTTAGTCCTAATACAGATGTGGTATCTCCTCCTAAAAAGAGAAGACCACTAAGGGACTTACTAGATAAATGGATTAAGTAAACATGATTAAATTTATTTTCGGTACACTACTGATAGGTTCTTTGGTTTTTGCAGCAGCACCTGAATATAGTACGACAGCCGTTGTTACACTTGCTGGTGGTATTGTAAAAGCATCGCAGAAAGATGATGTAGTAGAAAAATATAAACGTAAAGACTGTCCTGTTTGCAAAGGTAAGGGATGGTATTTGAGTGGTGATGGTATCGCCAAAATTAATTGTCAATATTGTGAGCCTTAATTAGAAAGGTAGTTGGTTATATGAGTAAGCCTAATGAAAAATTAGAAAAAATTGCATTAGATATTCTGGGAACGCAGGAGTTGCCAAAAGAAAAATTCGGTAGCGTCATCATGATTATTATGATGGTAGCTATTTTGGTAAACTGTATCCGAGTCATACAAGAATGCAATAAAAATAAACAAGATGAAGATCAGCTTTTGATATACAAACAACATATTAAAGAGATATGTGAATATAGAGGTTGGTTTCCTAAAATGAAATTGCGTAAAATGATTAGACAAGAATTAAAACCCGAAGATTATAGAACATATGGTAGACCATTAGTTCGTGCGATCTTTGATAAAGGAGCCCGTATCACGGATGATGAAGTTTTAACCCTAATGGAGATGACTAAGAAATGATTAGTTTAATAATATGGTGTGTATACGGTATATTTGTCGGTTCTATTGCTAAAGCTATTATACCGGGAGAAGAAAACTTTGGTTTCTTTAAAACCATCGCTCTCGGTGTGGCAGGATCTTATATGGGAGGTGCTGTACTATATTTGTTGGGTTCTTATAATACAGTAGAACCTTCAGGTATTTTTATGGGCGTTGCAGGAGCTTCGCTTAGTATAGTCTTATATAATAAACTAACGGATGGTAAATAAATCAGCAGTTATTCTCTGGTTATATCATACAGATTTAGCAGATGAATTTGTCAAACTATTAAAGCCTCATGAAAAATATGTAGATATATTTCTAGGACTATGTAAAGACCACGACAATCATCGAGTCGAATCTTTATTTAAGGATAATTTCTCTAATGTCTCTGTAGATTATTTAAATAATGGAGGCACAGATATTTTGCCTACTTTAAATCTACTAGAAAAATGTACTGATTATCAATATCTCTTTAAGTTACATTCCAAAAAAAATAATTGGGGTATGAACAGACAAGTCAATTGGAGAGTTCTGCTGTGCAATGATATTCTATATAAAGACAACTTTAAGTGGACAGTAGACAGATTGAGTCAGAATCATATAGGTATAGTAGGTTCTAACTGTATGATCATGAGAAATAATGAATATACTAATGTTAGTAAAATAGCTGAAATAACAGATATTGTTGACCTAGATTATAGCAGACTAAGAATAAAGAGTTTTATTGGTGGTAATATTTTTGCAATAAAAACTAAACTATTATTACCATTTGTTAATCAGCCTAAATTAAAAAGATTATTATCTCAAGAAATTGGCTTGATAAAAGACGACAACGGAGGAACTTACGTGCATAGTATGGAAAGACTTTTTGGGTATATGGCAGAATACAACAACAAAACAATATGTGGAGCACCATGTAAAACCCAAATTATAATTAATCCCAGACTCAAAACACGTAGACTACATCTCATAAAACTTTATAATAATGAGTGCTATATACAAGAGAACCCTGATATCTATGGCTGTATATTGGATGATAACGATAATCATATGGAAATTAGTTGGAAAAATCAAAATCAATCAATAATAAAACTATATAAAAAACTTAGTAACAAATATTTAATAAACTACGATTATGCTTAGTCCAGACGAATTATATAAAGAATACAGTACCAACCCCTGCATTAGTTCTTTACCTACTCCCTTTACACAGATAACTGCGTCAGAATTGTATAATCAGTTAGGTGGCAACGATATGGGTGCAGGAACACCCATGAACCTATTGCGTATAGTTAATTTTCTTAAATTAGTTAAATATCCGTGTGTAGAAAATGCTCCGGGATATAGCGAAATTGTTGGTACAGGTGCTAATAAGTTATCTCCTACGTTTAAATTTTTACAGGCATTAGATATAGAGGCATATAAAGAGCGTCAACCTAGTGTTCAAGCAGGCACTTCATATGCAGTCAGAAATTGTTGTGATTTAAGTAGGGCTTGTTATCATACATCAGCAGGTACAACTGACAAGTGGACTCATCGAATGGCCACAGAATATTTAGAATATTTTGCTCACAGATCATTACCTGACTGTTTATTAATGTGTGGTCCTGACTTAATAAATAAAGTAGCATCTATGTATTATCGAGGACCGGGAGGAAAGGTAGGTGCAGGAGAACCTATTAGTGCTTCTGGTGCTAGTAGTGATGATCCAGGTGGAGACATACTATCTGATTTTGTGGGTGACCCAGGTATGCTTTGTTTTCCTCTTACTTCTGGAGGTAGAGGAGCGCCGGGTGCTCATCATGGATGTTGGACGCCATCTCCTAATATTACAGGAGAAGACCCTAAATGTTATGCTTATGAGCAATGCCCAACAGATCCTAATACCGGAGAAATTACTGATCCTAATCATCCTTGTTGCAAACAGGGTAGTATATATCATATAAATGAATGTCAAAATAGTGGTGCTAGATCTATTGTGGATAGAGATATGGATTTTTCATATTGGCTTAAATCCGATGATGGACGTTTTGATGGAACAATTGCTAATGGTAGATTAGGAGAAATACTTAAACATGTAGGTATACTCCAACGAAAAATATATCATGGATACGCAGATTTTACCAATCAGTGTGATGGTACCGCACCTCCAATTAGTCTTGATGATATATTCTTTTCACATTTTCAGAAAGTTAATGATTTTAATTATAATACAAACTCATCAACTGATACCGATACTGTTGAAATAGAACGGGCTAAAACAATATCTATAATTTTAAAAGCAACAATACAGGCCAGTACAGACAGTATAACTATTAATACTGATACTGATTGGATGATTAAAAGAGTTAAAGATTTGGTATACAATGGTTATGGAGTAATGCTTTTAACTAACACGGGTTTTAGTAACACTAGAGATTCTACAGGAGTCTCTTATCCTGATCGTGTATTTTATCATACATATAATATTATTGGATATGATGATACTAAAATTGATTACCCTGAATGCGTTTATGTATTACAATTACCATTTGGAGAATGGAACAGTGGCGGTCATCCGTCATGGGGTCCACTACCTACAGGTAGTTTTCTAGTCACAGAAAGTCATCTTAAATGTTTAATAAATTATTATCCTACAAGCGATCATTATGCTTGTAGAAGAACAGTATGTATTAATACGGTGACCAATGATTGCACCGATCAGTATGTTGCAGACCAACACAAAGGATGTGGTGCTGATTATGAAGGTAGGTGCAGTCCTTACTATTGTACTAAACAACAACGAGCTTGTGGATTGCTACTTGCTATGTCTTTAAATAATGGTTTTCCAGCACAAAGTCTTAATTACGAACAGTTTTATCCTGTGTCTCATTGGAAAGAACAATTTAAAGAAAAAACTATATACTATAAGGATAGTTAAGATTATGTCATTTAGTAAAAATATACAATTATGTAATATGGATCTGTTGTACCAAGATGTTAGCGCAACCATCCCTGCAAAAATAATAGCAGAAAACGGTCAAGACTATAACTTTTTATTTAATGATCTAACGCGTAAAGCACTAGTAACTTTGAACTTTAGCAATCAATGTATTAATGATGTTGGCAAATTGAATTTTACCATGCCCATGTTTGAGGGCACTATTAATAATCCTGATGGTGGCTCCATTACAATAAATCCAATTGCAGATACCAGTATAGAAGAAATTGCTGTGTCACATCCAAAAGCAAGTTTATCTATAGAGAATGTAGGATCGCATGAAGGCAATTTTAAATTAGGTAAGTTATCAGCGCCAATAAAATCGCAGGTCAATATAAATATGGCTGGTTCTAACGGTCATACAAAGATAACGCAACTGTATGTTTCTGGAGCGACACTTTCGAATATGTCTGGTCAAATTGTAGAATTAGATAAACTTAGAGATACCGGTGGTGTAACACTAAGCAACTGTGAATTATCCAGTTCTGAATTAAGATCTAGTGGTCTTAAATTAACAAATTCATCTGTCATACAAAATTGTAATATAAAATGCCACGTAACTGGTACTAATCTTTCTCTCAACCCTGCAGGTAAAGTGGTTCCTACACTGAGCGTTACAAATTCGGTGATTAAAAACTCAATTATAGACACATATGATTTCTCCTATGTAGGAGGCGGTCAAGTAAAAGGTATTCCTAGAGAACCTTTTGATTTAGCAGTAAAGTTTAAGCAAGACTGTTCGTTACAGGATTTTAAGGCTGTTGAGGGTAGTTTTCATGGAGATCCTGATTTTCTAGTTGTACGGGGAAGGATAAGCGAGATACACGGAGGGCAGCTAATCCATAGCGTAGGAGCAAATCGCGTAGCCATTCTTAGAGCTAGAGGCATAAAATCAAATTTCAGTAGCATAGACTCAATTGATATCGAGGGGAGCAGATTTGATTCATCTGGCACCCTTTTGCCCGCTATGCCAAATAAGACACCTCCTATTCCAGAAAGAATAGTTCCTGCTTATATGAATGGTGGTCCTTTTATTGCTACAGATTTAATAACCACAACAGAACTTTATAGTTCCGTCAGTATATTCACTGATTCTCTACCTAATTATGGTGTTGAAGGTGAACACAATTGGTTTGGATTTTGGAATGTTCTAGGAAGCGTGCGTTCGCATGGTGTGGCTTTAGGTGGTGTTACTAATAGAGGAACAATAACTGCTGATAGGATATATCTACGGGGAGGAACAGCTGTTTCAGGAGCAACTGTATTTAATTTTGGGACTATGAAAATGAGCAGGTTTTCCAATGGTGCGAGCGAGGAATCAGATGGTAATCAAATTTTATTTTTCCCTGGAGCCTCCATACAGTGGGGTGATTATAAATATACCACACCTACAGCAAAACTATGGCCATCTGAATTTAATGTGAATGATCCTATTTATCTAAACTAGATCAAGGAAAATCTATATGAGAATATCTTATACTGTAACAGTTTATAATGAACTAAAAGAATTAAAGACACTACTACCTTTACTAGAGCAGATAAGAACCGATCCTAATGATGAAATAATTATAGTACATACTTTTAGAGAAGAAAAAGAAAAGTTTACAGATATAGATACACAGATTCGGGAATATGCTTATCCTATAGCAGATCAATATGTTCGTTATCATTTTGATAAAAAATTTGCAGATATGAAAAACTTCACAAACAATCTTGCTACAAAAGACTATATTATTAATTTTGATGCTGATGAATTTGCTTCTATTGATACTATTAATAGTTGGAAAGAAGCTATTAATAATAATAATGACCTTTATCATTTACCTCGCGTCAATACTGTAAAAAACTATACTTTAGATGATGTTAAACAATATGGCTGGAATATTAATAATAATGGCTGGATTAACTGGCCAGATTATCAACCTAGAATATATAAGAATAATGGTAAAATTAAATGGGTTGGTAATGTACATGAACAATTAACAGGGTTTGAAAATGCTGCTGCCTTGCCAGCCAACCCTAGATATGCTATAATACATCATAAAGACATAGAAAAACAAAGAACACAGAACACCCTATATGAAACCATACAAAGATGATAGATAATACAAAAACTGATGCTTGTCAAAAAAATGTAAATAGTGTGTTTCGCAGAAGTAATATAATTAATCATTTAATCGATACTAATTCTTTTACTAAATATTTAGAGATTGGTATATTTGATGGATTTACTTTTAAGCAAGTTGTCTGTGATTTAAAACACGGAGTCGACCCAGGATCTGAAGGTCTTAGTATTCCTGAAATAACACACAAGATGACCTCAGATGATTTTTTTGATATATGCGATGAATCATACGATGTTATATTAATTGACGGATTACATGTCTCTGATCAAGTAGTGAAGGATTTTAATAATAGTATTAAACATCTTAATCAAGGTGGATATATCTTATTTCATGATTGTAATCCTGTAGATGAAATCAGTCAGCAAGTACCTAGAGCAAGCATTTGCTGGAATGGTGATGTGTGGAAAGCTTTTCTATTAGTTAAAGAAGCTAATCCTCATGCATTTGTTTACGATACAGATTTTGGAATTGGCATAGTTAAATCTAATGAACCTTTAAAGCCAGTGTCTAAAAAAGGTATCAATATGCCTTGGGAAGTTTTTAGCCAAAATAAAACACAACTACTAGACCTGCAAGAACTAACAGATTTAAAAACAATTAAATGAAACTATCTACGGTATTATTATATTCTACTATAGATCACAGATGGCTGGATGAGTGTCTGTCTTCTGCCTGTGAAGTATCAAATGAAGTTATTGTTGTTACTTGTGATAGATTCTGGAATGGACAACTGGAGAATGAACAATCTGTATTGGATAGTCATAAAATTATTGAGAGTTACAAAAATGCAAAGTTAATTACTACATCGTGGAGTCCAGGTTATCCGACTTTTTTTTGGGAAGCTCAATGTAGAGTTAACGGTATTTTAAATACTAGTCATGATTGTGATTACATACTATTTTTAGATACTGATGAAATTATAGACGTAAATAATTTTACAGAGTGGTTAGAAACCAAAGAGTATGCAAATTATGACTCTATGAAACTTGCTAACTATTGGTATTTTAGAGAAAAGAATTATAGATCTAATACTACAGAAGATAGCATAGTGCTTATAAACAAAGATTTCATTTGCTATGATGGAGCAATGGTTGTGCAAACTTTACCCACCGGCAGAGAACAGTATCATGAACTTATGAATTGTAATAAAAAGCGTATGGTCGTTGGCACTGATGGTAATCCTATGATACATCACTATAGTTGGGTAAGAACAAAAGATGAAATGATACAAAAGGTCAAATCATGGGGTCACAACAAAGACAGAAACTGGATACCTTTAATAGAAGAAGAGTTTAGTAGACCTTTTAATGGCAAGTGTTTTGTTAACGATATGGAATTTGAGGTATTAGATGATGTTTAATATAACAGATATACAAAAAGAAGAAATTAATCTATTAGATTTAGCTCCAGTAATACAGAACTTAGAATCTAGGGGCTATTTTTTATTAGGTCCTGGAAAAGAACACTACTTGTTATTGGCTTATATAAGTACTTTGTATAACCAGACTCTTTTATATGACATAGGTACATATCGTGGATGTTCTGCTGTTGCTATGTCTTATAATTCTAATAATATAATTAAAAGTTTTGATATAGTAGACGTTAAAACTGTTAAAAATGAACCGTCAAATATTGAATGGATTATTGGTAATTTTATGGAACAGCCAATAGAAGACATTCATAGTTCTCCATTTATCATGTTGGATATAGATCATACCGGCGTAACTGAACAAAAAATATTAGACTTTTTAATTGATAATAATTGGCATGGTAAATTATTACTAGATGATATTAATCTTAATCAAGAAATGAAAAATTTTTGGAATGGCATTAGTCACGAAAAGTATGACCTTACAGATATAGGACATTGGTCTGGGACAGGACTTGTTATTTTATAATGAAGATATTCTATAGAATTAGCGACTCTGGATATGATAAGGTTAAACCTGACTATATTAACAATGAGAACTGTCTGCGTAATTTTTGTCAACATTTTAATTCTGATGATATAGATGTAATAGCAGATAATATTTCTGATGATACTTACAATATGATTTGTAGGTATATTAAAGCAGATAATATCACTAAGGTTAGCATAGGTCATGGTGCTGGTACTTTTAATTTAGCGCTTGATAAAGCATTGCAATTAAATGATAGTGATTATGTGTATTTTGTAGAAAATGATTACTTACATTTGCCTAATAGTTATAATGTTTTAAAAGAAGGATTAGATTTTGGTGTTGCGTATGTAACCTTATACGATCATCCTGATAAATATTTAGACCCTAGTCTTGGAGGTAATCCTTACTGTCAAGGAGGTGCAGAAAATACTAAAGTTTTCTTGACTCATTCTACGCATTGGAAAATCACAAACTCTACCACTATGACTTTTGCTACAAGGGTTGAGTGTCTACGACAGGACGAAGAAGTATTAAGACGTTGGACTAATGGTACACACCCTAATGATTTTAAAATGTTTATTGAATTAAATCAAAAGGGCAGAAATATTCTGTCTTCTATACCTAGTTTTGCTACTCATGGAGAAACAAGATGGTTGTCTCCTTTAGTAAATTGGAGGAAGAGTGTTTAGGTTTGCTTATGATATTAATAAATTTAATTTTAGTGATAAGCTATCTTCTGTTTTTCAAGTAGATAATCTAAATCATATAACCAACGATATATCTGTATTAGACAGATCTCATGATCAACTCACTAAACATCATGAACAATTCTATAAGTGGATGAAACAACCTGAGTTCTTTTCTCTTTATGAGGCTTTTATACAGGAATATGTAAGACCACTATATAATAATAAAATTGTAGTGCAAAGGTATCCGACGTTTAGAATATGTTATCCTAATAATGTAGCTATAGGCGAATATCATAAAGATAAAAATTATAGGGATGCTAATTGGGCACTACAAGTCAAAGAACTAAATTTCTTTTTACCCTTTACAAATGCTTTCGATAGCAATACTATATGGGTAGAGTCACAAGAAGACAAAAAAGATTTTACGGCTATGCATTGCAAATATGGGGAATGTATACGCTGGGATGCTTCTAATTTAACTCATGGGAATATGATTAATCAAACAGGCCAAAGTCGTGTCAGTGTTGACTTTAGGGTTATAGAATATCATAATTATATACCTAGTGAAATAGGATCTATAAATCAGAATATAAAATTTAAGCTAGGAGATTATTACAAATTATATGATTAGTGTTATTGTTCCAACCCTGAATACTCCAGAAGCTCTAGATCTATGCCTACACTCTGCCATAGAGGGACAGAGTCAACTAAATGAGATAGTAGTAGTTATAGATGGGCATTTTGATATTAATAAAAAAGTACTAGAAAAATATTCTGGTCAAATACATTCATTAATTTTAGATAAGAATGTAGGTACTTCCAAGGCAGCAAATTTTGGAATATATACAGCACAATATGATAATATTTTAATTGTAAATGATGATAATGTGTTTCCTAAAGATTGGGATACAATATTGTCAAAAATAGATATAAGCAACGCTGTGGTTGCACCCAATCAAATAGAACCATATAATAGTATATTCCCTCAGTTTCATATACATGATTTGGGAAGAACAATTGAAGATTTTAGTCTAGAAAAATTTTGGGAGTATGAACCAACTTTACGTCAGGACTTAATCGAAGACACAGGATCTACATATCCTATATATATTGATAAATTTAATTTTTTAAGATGTGGAGGCTTTGATAGTGATTATCCCGGTTTACCGGGCATGGTAGCAGATTGGGAGCTTTTTATGAAATGTGAAATGAACGGATTAAAAATGCTTAGAAGTTATCAACTATACTTTTATCATTTTGTTTCCATATCTCATAAAACCCCTGAGAGAATTGCTAAATCACAACAGGACGAAGAAAATTGTCACCTATTTTTCAAACACAAATGGGGTCAGTTTGCACAACATAATCCAGAAAACAATTCTAAGTTATTAACAAGGAAAGAAAATGCCTAAATCAATTTTAGTTACAGGAGCAGCAGGTTTTTTAGGTTCTCATTTTGTAGAAGAACTTTTAGTCAATACAGATTGGAATATTATATGTCTATGTAGATTAACCTACGTGGGTGATTTGGAAAGATTATTAGAAAGCCTACATGTTAGAGAACATGCAGATAGAATTAAATTAATTTATCATGATTTAAAATTTGATATTCCTCCTCACATAGAAGAATCTATTGGTGAGGTTGATTACATTGTACATATTGCTGCTAATAGTCATGTAGATCGTAGTATTATACACCCCAAACAATTCTTTGAAGATAACGTAATGGGTACGGTTAATTTACTAGAATGGTATAGAAGGACTAATCCTAGTGCTTTATTTATCAACTATCTAACCGATGAAGTATTTGGCCCTGCCCCAGATAATTATGACTTTAAAGAAGACGATAGATGGAGACCAAGTAATCCCTATAGTGCAAGTAAAGCTGGACAAGGTGCAGCCGGTATTGCTTACTGGAATACATATAATCTACCAATTATTAGTACCTATACAATGAATTTATATGGGGCTAGACAGCATAAAGAAAAGCTAGTAGCTAAAGCTATTAGTAAAATACATAATGATGAAATCATACCTATCCACGCTAAGATGGATGGAGATAAAGTTTTATATGTAGGACAACGACATTGGTTACATGCTCGTAATGCAGCTAATGCTACGTTATTCTTATTAAAGCATGGTAAGCCGGGAGCCCATTATAATGTTGTTGGAGATACAGAACAACACAATGATGATCTAGTTAAAGCTATTGCTGGACTTATGGGCAAAGAAGCACGATTACAATATGTAGATTGTGATAAAGCTAGACCTGGACATGATAAGAGATATAGTTTAGATGGTTCTAAGCTTAGAAATATGGGATGGCAACAACCTATTGACTTTCAGACTTCTTTACAAACTACAATTGAATGGGTGTTAAATGATCAATCTAAAAAATATAGTTTCTAAATCTTTATTAGCACTGGTAGATACAATAGATGATGGTCGTAGTGTAAATCGTGCTTGGGAATTTGCAAAATATAATAGTGCTTGGATAGAAGAATTCGATACTATTATTTATAGTGTTAATGGAGATAAAGAATGGGTTGATCGTTTTCAGGAAGATATAGATGACATTTTAAGAAAACCAACAGTTGAAGTTCTGTATAGTGAAAATCTAGGTCATACTTTTGGCACTTTCGATAATGATAGAAAAATTTTTGATTATAGCAAAAACAAAGACTATGAATACATTTGGAAACTATCTGATGATGTTCTAGCAGATGAGAGTATTTTTGATGTAGAAATAGATGAATCTAAAGATTTTTTCTATGTAAATAATATTGGCTATGCTGCTTTTGCAGATACAACCAAAAAGCAATTAATAGCAGACATAAAAGATCAATCATACTTTTATCCCCAAACTAACTATTATATCATTAAAAATAAAATTAAAAACTGGTGTCCATCATACGAAGAAACAATTAGTTTAAAGGATCAATTTGAAGAAAAGCAAAAGGACAACCCAACAATAACTCCTTGGGAAGCTATACAAAATTGTGACTGCGAACATATGCTTGCTAAAACCGTTAAAGAAAATAATCTGCAACCATATCATTTGTTGTCGGATATTGAAACCGAAAATATAGTTAATTTTGTTCATCAATATAAAGTTGGTGATGGGAGCCATAAAAAT
>CEVS01080269.1_pt1 | contig 18723 bp, 15 predicted proteins | sample 361571 | NCBI WGS metagenome assembly CEVS01 (sample SAMEA2623850, study PRJEB7988) | marine metagenome | isolation source: saline water (ENVO:00002010), including | reverse complement strand
GGAATCCGTGCTTGGTTGGCACCAGTTGATCAACCTCATGAACAATTCATTTTTCCAGAGGAAGTTTTGCCTAGAGGCAATGCTCTCTAACCTTTAATGAGACCACTTCCCAAACTGACACAGCACTCCTTGACAGGGGTGCTTTTTTATTGTATGCTTGCAAATAAATAAACATATGGAAATTATTATTGTAGGCATAGTATTCCTAACAGGTTCATACTTGTTTTGGAATGCTCTAAATGGCAACAAGTAAACTAACTGATAAAAAATTAGTCATAAGTTTTATGTCTTTCTTATTAGCAGCAGGAATGTCTTATTACATGTCTACGATTTGTTATGAGGCACCAAACTTAACTGAACTTCAGATAAAGGAAAGAGCAGAAGAAATGTTTCCTTATCGAATGGGGCAGAACAATCACAATAAGATTTATTATTATGGATTATCATGTAAAAACAAAAATTAATTATTATGAAATTGTATCTTGATGATGTAAGAACTCCACCAGAAAGTTGGACTCTCGTATCAAATGTAAAGGATATGATGTTCTTAACAGCAACTGAGAATCCTACTCACATCTCTTTGGATCATGACCTTGGAGATACAGACCCAGATCATACTGGATATGATTTTATGAATTGGTTAGAAGAGGCAGTTTTCGTTGGTGAATATACCAAAGACGACTTTCCAATCATCACATTTCACACAGACAATCCAGTAGGACGCGCAAACATGCAGAGGTCTCTAAATAAAATTCATAGTATCCTTTACAAGCAGGACGAAGAGTGATATACTATGAGGGTTAGAAACCCTCTTTTTTATGGAAGTAATTATAGAAGGCAAGGTCAAAACTGTTTATCAGGGTGATGATGCTGATCGTGTCATCATTGAGTATCATGATAAAGTGACTGCTGGTAATGGAGAGAAAAAAGACTATCCTTTGGGAAAGGGATCACTCTGTTGTAGTATCTCATCTCTTATCTTTGAGAAACTTGCCAAAGAAAATATACCAACTCATTATATTAATATGGTTGGTGCTAATAAAATGATCTGTAAGAAAGTAGACATTGTTCCACTAGAAGTTATTTGTAGAAATCGTGCTGCTGGATCTATTGTTCGTGAGACAACTCTGCAGGAAGGTTACTCATTACCTCATCCTATTGTTGAGTTCTTTTTGAAAGATGATAATAAGAATGATCCTCTGCTCACAAAAGATCGTGTGCGTCTGATGGGATATAATCCCGATCCATTTGTTGAGATGACACTACGTATCAATGATTACCTTCGGCAGATGTTCTATATCATGGGTATTGATTTAGTAGATTTTAAGATTGAGTTTGGTTATGATGCTCATGGTGATTTGTATCTTGCCGATGAGATCAGTCCTGATAGTATGAGACTCTGGAAGATTGGTAGTGATGAAAGATTTGATAAGGATCTATTCAGAAAGGATGAAGGTGATATTGTTCCTGCCTATCGTGAGATTCTTGACCGACTACAACCACTTGCTATTCAATGAAACACCACGTCCCTGATATCATTAGAAAGAATTGCTTTGATTGCTTCAAGAGTTTGAATGAAGCAGAGAGAGCAGTTGTTATGTATGGTGAGGAAGAGTATCGTAAATCACTAGACCTTGAAAATGATGATGCTCCCTGTTGGGTTATGAATTCTGGAGAGACACATGGATTTGTAGGTTGGAATCCTATTTGTATTCCAACGATGGACTACATCGTATGGAAACTAGCAGGTTTTAGTAAAAGAAAAGCAGAAAAATACTTGCGTGATGTCACGTCTCGATATCACGAACAAATCACTAAAGGTGAAATCATTGAATAAATTATCTAAAGAAGAGATGAGAACCAAGATCAAAGAGTTCTCCACACTTCTCAAAAGTCAAAGAGAACACTGGGACGAAGAGGATAAGAAAGGATTTACATATTCTTGTGATTTGATATCACAATCATTGATTACTTTATACATTCGTTTAGGTAGAGACTAATGGATTACAAAACTTCTGGCGTTGACATTATCAGAGGTAGATCTTTTGTTGATTACCTGAAAGCATTAACGCCTAATATTGGTGGGTTTAGTGGAAGGATGGAGATCCCATCAAAATATAAGAACCCTGTATTAGTATCTGGTGCTGATGGTGTCGGAACTAAAATTAATATCTGTAGGATTGCCCGTGATTACACCACTATTGGTCAGGATCTCGTTGCTATGTGCGTCAATGACGTTATATGTTCTGGTGCTGAACCATTATATTTTTTAGATTATATCTCTACTAAAAAAATTGATGATAATGTTACTGACATTGTGAATGGAATTGCCACTGGTTGTGCTATGGCTGGAATGGAATTGTTAGGTGGAGAAACTGCAGAGCATTACCGACAACATGATTATGATCTTGCTGGTTTCTGTACTGGTGTTGTAGATAAGTATGGGGGTGTCGATGGTAGTTCAATCCGAGCAGGTGATGTAGTCATTGGTATTGAAAGTAGTGGTCTTCATAGTAATGGATATACTCTCATCAATGATATGTTGTGGAGACAAAAGATTACCTACAAGGATATGCCAGAGTTGCTGAGACCTACCACCATCTATGCCCGTCTAATCATGCATTTGTTGGAGGGACTTCCTATTCTAGGTATGGCACATATCACAGGTGGTGGTATCCCTGAGAACCTTCCACGATGCCTTCCAGAAGGTCTTACAGTTGATGTTGATTGGTCTTCTTGGGAACGACCAGAATTGTTTAACAAGATCCAAAAGGCAGGAGACATTGCTGAGGAAGAGATGCGTAATGTATTCAACTGTGGTATTGGATTCTGTTTAGTGGTGGCACCAAGTACAGTTAAAATGGCTCAATCTTTGATTGCTGATACACCATTTGGTATGAGATCATGGGTTATTGGAACTATTAAAAATAAATGAGTGAATATTATGGAAGTTAATCAGCAGTATTATAAGTATTGGAAGGACATTTGGTGTTCTCAATCTCAAGAAGTATTAGATGCTACTGCACTTATTCGTGTTGTGGAATGTACGAATGGATGTGTGCAACATGCATTTAGAGATGGTGATGAGAGAGCACTATCTGTAGAACAAAGTCGAGATTGTATGAAACTTTCTATGGGAACCATAAAGAATAAAGTATTACCATTACCTGATGGAACAGAAGTTGTTTTACCTGAAGGTTGCCATGGTATTATGAATGAGGCACGGGATTTATATGTTCGTGGATTTAAGCAAGGGGATGAAGAAGCACTAGATGAATTCTTTGCATTATCAAAGGCACACTTTCAGGTATTAGGTCGTCAAATTATTGATGAGAAATTTGCATTTTTTACAGAGCACTTTGAGGATGTATTCACTTCTTATTGGATTATGATGGGAAGAATGTATATCTATGATATGGGTGAGTTCATCTAAATATATGTAAGAAAAGTAATATATTATGGCACGCACACACTCACCAAGAATAGTTACTGACGGACTTGTATTAGCAGTTGATGCTGGCAATACTAAGTCTTATCCTGGTAGTGGAACATCTTGGTCTGATATAAGTGGTCAAGGTAATAATGGAACTTTAACTAATGGACCAACTTATAGTTCTGATAATGGTGGGTCTATTGTTTTTGATGGAACAAATGATTATATAGATGTCAGTGGCACAGAGTCTCTTAATGCTCCTATAAGTATTAATTTTACTTTATCTGTTTGGATGTATCCAACAAAGACTGGTAATTGGCAGGGAGTATTAACTAAAAACAGAAGCACAAGTACTCAAGTTGGGTTATTTTTGTCATCTAGTAATGAATTTATATTTGGTTTTAGTGGAAGTGGTGCTAATCTTGTTGGATCATCATTTAGTACTAATACTTGGTATCATGTTGTGCTTGTCCAGGCAGCAAATACTAGTAGAAAGATTTACATAAATGGATCATTAGATGCTACTAAAACCAGTTCATTTGGAACTGCTAGTTCAGGATCAGAAACTTTTAGATTAGGTCAATCATCGGGAGTAAGTGAATACTTTGGGGGTCGTATATCCAACGCAAGTATATACAATAATAAAGCACTCACAGCATCAGAAGTATTACAAAATTATAATGCACTCAAAGGAAGGTATCAGTAATGGCAGTTAGTTATAATATACCCAAAACACATACTGATGGACTTGTATTGTCTCTTGATGCTAAGAATATTAAGAGTTATTCTTCTGGTGTGTCATCACCTCTTGGACAGCAAGTGTTTACGAGTAATGGTACATTCACAGTTCCTTCTGGTGTAACTCAAGTTTCTGCTGTAGTAATTGGTGGTGGAGGAGGTGGTGGAAATAATTCAGGATCTTTTATTGCACAAAACTCAGGTGCTGGTGGAGGTGCAGGTGGTCTTTCATATGGAACATTCTCAGTTACTCCAGGAGAAACTTTGACTGTTAATGTTGGTTCTGCGGGTGGAGTAGGTGCATCTGGTGGGAATAGTAGTATAGTTCGTAGTTCTACAACTTTACTACAAGGTTCTGGTGGAGGTAGTGGTGGCACCAATACTTCTAATGGATCTGGTGGTGGATCTTCCGGAACTGAAAGAGATGGTGGTGGTTCCGGTGGTGCCGGTGGAGAGGGTTCTATGGGAATTTTCTCTAATGCTCCAGATGGTGGTGGTGCCGGTGGTGGTGCCGGTGGATATTCTGGTAATGGAGGTGCTGGAGGTGGTGATGGAGGTAATGGTGCTGCTGGTGCCGGTGGTGGTGGTGCCGGTGGTGGTGCCGGTAGTACTAATGACGATGGTGGTGCCGGTGGAGGTGGTGTAGGTCTTTTGGGAGAAGGATCTAATGGTAGTGCTGGAACCTCAGGATCTCCTGGTAATGCAGGTGGTGCAGGATCTGGTGGAAGTAATGGATCTAATGGTTCCAGTGATGATGCTGGAAGTGGAGGAAATTATGGTGCTGGTGGAGGTGGTGGAGGAGGCAGCACTACATCTAATGGAAATGGTGCTGCTGGTGGTGCTGGTGCCGCTAGAATTATTTGGGGTACGGGGAGATCTTATCCATCAACAAATACTGGTGATGATCAATCAGGTGGTAGTACTGATTGGAATAACTTGGTCAGGAGCAATAAAGGTACTATAACCAATAGTTCGGAAGTAGTTTATAACGATGATGGTTGGTTTGATTGGACAAATGGACCAGGATTTGATGCTACAGGAGGATATGTATCTCTTCCTAATACCGCAGTTACTTTAGGATCTACTTATACTATTGAGGTATGGAATTATTATGATGACGCATCTTCACCTACTCAAGCTCCATGGCAAGGTGGAAATCTTTGGACAAACTCTGCTGAAGATGATTGGAATGGTGGTGCAGGTAATGAAAATGGACTTTTATTTGGATATAATAGTATAGTTTATAAAAATACCTCTGGTTCAGAAACAGAGGTAGATTACAGTACAAATCCAACAACTCAAGTATGGCATCAGCATGTATTAGTTGTGAACTCTGGGTCAGGAACAGTTTATGTTGATAAAAATTCTGTTGCTACTCTGAGTAATATGAGAACCCTTGGTCAATCAAACGGCACACTTGGTATAGGTATAGCAGATAAAAGTGGTGGTGATTATCGTGGGGAGTATCTTGGATTTATTTCTATCGTCAGAGTTTATGCAGGAAAGGCATTATCTTTATCTGAAATAACTCAGAATTTTGACGCAAACAAAGGTAGATATGATCTCTAAATAGTATTAAGACGCAATCTTTTATGCCTCTCTACAATACCTTTCAAGCCTATGTTTTTAATCTCCATACGGCAAATTCATCGGAAGCAAAAAGGTTATGGAGGACACAAATAAAGGAAGAATGGGGTTGGGAGTGTGCTTATTGTGGGTCTACACATCATCTTACAATAGATCATATTGTTCCAAGAGCAAAGGGTGGTACAGATTTCACAAAAAATTGTCTATGTGCCTGTCACAAATGTAATCAAGATAAAGCATATTCTCCTATGGAAGATTGGTATTTTTCACAGGAGTTTTTTGATATTGATCGTTATGAAAAAATTAAAAAGTGGATGGAACCAGAAGAAGCAGTAAATCTTTACCGATATGGTTCAAGGACAAATAAGGTCTCTTGAATTTATTATAAATAATTTGAAGAGAAAATGTAAAGAATCTGGAATAGAATAAATGGCAACACCCATTAGAATCAGAAGGTCTCCAGTTCCCGCAAAAGTCCCGACAAATAGTGATTTACTTTTTGCTGAATTGGGTCTTAATACTTTTGATGGAAGAGTATTCTTAAAGCAAGATCAAGGTAAGTTAGGAATTAGCACTCGTGTTATTGAAGTAGGTGCTGGTTCTGTTTTAGGGAAGACTATTTTTGTTACTGCTACTGGTAATGATGAAAATAGTGGATTGAATGAGATTGATTCCAAGGCAACTATTAAAGGTGCTGCTGCAATCTCACTTCCTGGTGATACAATTAAAGTTTATCCTGGTATCTACGTCGAAGATAATCCAATCATTCTTGACAGAAGTGTTTCATTAGAAGGAACAGAACTTCGTAACTGTATTATAACACCAAAGAATATTGATAGAGATTTATTTTATGTAAACAATAGTGTTCATGTCACTGACATGAGTTTTAGATTAGATGATGGTCGTGATATGACCGATGGAGCAGCAGTGCTTTCTTTTGAACCATTAGTTGGTGTAACATCAGATAGATTTTTTGATGCTGCAAGAATGATTCGTTATAATTTAGATTATATTGCGAATGAGACAGTAGGATATATTACAAGTACAGATTATAAAAACCCTGCAATTAGTATTGACTCAACTAATTGTGCTGATGATATTAAAGATGTTTATCGTGCAATTTGTCATGACATAACAAGAGGTGGAAATTCTAAGTGTATTGATGCAGGTAAAAAGTATTTTGATATTAATGGAAACTTAGATCATATTGTTGGATTTGGTTCTACTACAATTGATGCATTCGATTATTCTAGACAAATAGCAAGAGCAGTAGTTACTAATGCAACTTGGGGTGCAACTGGTGCTGGATCTACTACAAATGTAACTGGTGCTCAGTATGATGAGACTACTGGAATTTTAACAGTAACATCTGCCTCTCATGGACTTTTAAAAGACAATCCAGTTAAATTGGTTGGATTGGCATTTACCTGCGATTCTCAATTTTCTGGTGTAACTACTCACATATTCCCAGACGGAAAGTATGGATCTATTTTCCCTGTAAAAGATGTTGTTGGTGTTAATACTTTTGAGGTTGTTGTAGGAATATCAACTATTGAACATATTTACGATACTGGGGGAACGGTAGAGAAGCATCAAAATCATCAATCAGAATTTTTACAATTAAGAGATTTATCAATTCAACCAGATCCTTTTACTGGATTTAACAATGCAATTCCTTCATGTTCTAATGTAATCTCTGCAGTTTATACTTGTGTAGGAATTGTAACTAGCATTATCAAGAATGGTATTGATGGAAATCCATCAACGACAGGGTTGACAACCAACTATCCAGGAAACATGGGATCTGGATTTACGGGAACCATTGGAGTTACAAGTGCATTATATAATGAGAGAACAGGTAATCTTTATCTTGAGGCACCAGGAATTTCTGTAGTTAAAGGAGATAGATTTGAGATTCGTGATTTAATATTCTCTTGTGATTCTGGAGCAGGAGTTGGAACCACAACTCAATTCTTCCCGTCTGGTAAATATGGAAATGAGTTTTATGTTGATAGAGTAAATGCTAATAAATCATTCGTTGTAAATGTCGGAACGTCAACTCTTCCACACACTTATGTTTCTGGTGGATTTATTGTTGACCGTTCTGTTGCAATAACGACAGCATCCTATGATAATGTGAGTGGCATTATTACATTCACTTCACCTGGAGCTAATTTAAAAGTAAATGACTTTATTACGTTAAGAGATTTAGATTTTAGATGTCCAAAAGCAAACGTTGGTACTCCATCAACTGCAACTTATGATCCTGCAACGGGTGATTTAGTAGTAACTATAAACAGTCATGGATTAACTAATGGTGATGCTGTTACTATTGATACAGGTTCTATTTGTTTTTCTTGTACAAAAGATAGTAATGTTTCAACAAATTGCTATCCTCGTGAGACTGATCCTGCAGCAGGTCAATATCTAACAGTTTCGGGTGTTGGAATTAATACTTTTAATGTTAATGTAGGTGTTTCATCAGCAGGTGCTCAATATTCTCATACGTTTGTTTCTGCTGCATCCAATTCAGTTAAAACAATTGGAGGAGGTGGATATATTGGAGTTACAACCACATTGTTCCCTGATGGAACAAATGGATATGACTTTAAAGTTCTGACTGGTGTTGGAAATACTTTCTCAGTAAATGTTGGAACATCAACTATTCCACATACTTATAATTCTGGTGGTATTGTAAGACCTCCATACTCTCCTGGTGTTGGACCGATTACACAAGGTCCTTATGTAAGAAACTGTACTAACTTTATTCCAAAGAGTATTGGAATGAGGATTAATGGATTTGATGCTGAACCAGCAGATCAAGAAGATATTGGTGTTACTGGTTCAATGAGCGTTGACTCTTTCACTCAATTTAATCAGGGTGGAATTGGAGTTTCAATTACGAATGGTGCTTATGCTCAGTTAGTTTCTATCTTCACAATTTGTGATGAGATAGCAATCTATACTAATTCTGGTGGACAGTGTGATTTGACGAACTCTAATGCATCATTCGGAACTTTTGGATTATATTCTGAAGGTGTTGGTGATGAAACTTCCAAATCAATTTATCGTTATACTGGAATTGCAAATACAGAATCCTTAATTGAAAATGATGTTCTTGTAGTATCAGGTATTGGTCAACAGAGACCTTATGATGGTCAGGCACTTTATTTTGGGGAACTCTTCTACTTTGTAAAAGGACTTAAAGTTACTAATCCTGGTTCTGGGTATACAAAACCACCAAGGTTAACGATTGATAGTCCAAGTGGTCCACAAGGAACTACTGCCGAAGGTTCTTCGAATATTAATACTTCGGGACAGGTTACCTCGATTGATATTATTGCTGATGGAAGTCAGTATCGTCTTACTGATAATACTCAAGTTGTAATTGATGGTCCTACTGGAGCAGGAACAACTGCAACAGCAGAAGTAGAATTGTTCCCAATTTATTATTCTATTGAGAGTGCAACAAAACCATCTGCCGGTATTTCTACAATCATTTTAAATCAAAGATTAAATAATACTATAGGTGCAGGCACTACGATATTCTTTAGTCGTGTTAGTTTACAGATCACATCTTCACATTCATTTGAATGGGTCGGATCTGGTAATACAATCAACCCTTCAAAACCTGCTCTTGGTGGTGTGGTTATTCCTGAAAATGAAGTAATAGAAATTGGAGGTGGTCAGGTTGTTTATACAAGCACTGACCAAGCAGGAAACTTCAGAATTGGTGATGGATTGGTTGCAAATCAACTAACAGGAACTATCTCTGGTAGATCTTTTGATCAGAGTATCATAAATAAAGTAAATCCCCTAATTATCGCACTAGGATAAAAAAATGGCAGCAGTAGCACTTAATACTTTTAAGACCATACGACACAATCTTACTAACTCTACTGTTGGAATTTACACTGCTCCAATTGGAGTTGCTAGTATTATTGTTTCGGCACAGATAGCAAACATATCTACCGGAAACACCACTTACCTCGCAACATTTTCTCATTTTAGAACTGAAGGTGGACAATTTGACCTGATAAAAGATGGGGGCATTCCTGTAAAGGATGCATTGAGTCCTCTTACGGGTCGTTTAGTTTTAGAAACTGATGATGAAATTCGAGTGAGTTCAAATGAGAACGGTGTTCTCCAAATTACTATGAGTGTATTAGAAACAGCAAAGGGTTGATTTAAAAAATGCAATACGTATCAGGAAGAAGAATTAATCAGGATTTCGGTGTTCCTGGTATTACTACAAATGACACGGTAGTCAATGTAGATGGAAGAATTGCTGTAGGTATTGGAACTTCGGCAACTACCGATATTGATACAAATCAAATTAGAATTAGGGATAATATTGTTGACTCCAGAGGAGTCATCGGGTCAATGGGGTACTTCCTTACTAAGGATGTAGAAGGAGTAACTTGGACAAATGTTCCTCCACTTGGTAATAATTCTATCTTTCTTGCTGAAGATGGGGATATTTTAAATAATATAGGATTACAAACTTATACTGGACTTAATATTATATCCGATCAGTTGTTGGGAATAACAACTAATCCTGATAATCCTGGTTTTGCTGATATAAGAATTGATCCTAGATGGTTTAGAGATAGAACGCCTGGTGGTGGAGGAGGAATTTACACTACAGGAACAGTTGGTATTGGTCTCACACAACCTAGACTTGGAGTTGTTGGAGTTCTTACTGATGTAAAATTAGATGTTCTTGGAGATGCAATATTCACTGGTGTTGTAAGTGCGACATCTTTTACTGGTGAGTTTAATGTTAATACACAAGATCTTAATGTATCAGGTATTGCCTCATTTAATGGTACTACTGATAATGTAATAGGAGATACTAATACAGGTATTGTACAAATTAATGGTGGTGTAGGAATTGATAAGAATGTAAGTATTGGAGCAAGTCTTGATGTTAATAATTTACTAACTGTTGGCAGCGCAGTTACTATTGGTAATGGTGCTGTAATTGCTAACACAGGAGATTTTATAAACCTTGAATTAGATAATCTTAATGTAATTGGATTTTCTACATTTGGAAATACTGCAAGATTTAACAGTGCAGTTAATATATTTGATGACTTATTTGTTTCTGGTAATATTTCTGTCGGTGGAACAGGAGTTACATTAGATACTGAAACTATTCGTATTGAGGGAAAAGAATTATTAATTGGTTTTACTACAACAATTACTCCAAATGATACTACGGCAAATGCAGGTGGTATTGCGGTTGCCTCGACTGAAGGATATTTTCTTGCAGATTTACAAATCTCTGGAATTAATACAACACCTAATACATATAAGCAATTTAAGTGGTTTAAGAGTGGAGCATTTGTTGGTCAAAGCACTGATGCATTTATAACTAATCAACCAATAAGTATTGGTAGAACTCAAATTCAAAACGGACAACTTTTTGCTGTTGGTAATAATATTAATTTTACTGAAGATCAGATAACGACAAAAGATCTGAAGGTTACTGGAAATGCCATTATCGATAATGGTATTGAAATTAAAGATTTGAAAGTAAGTGGTGTATCTACTTTCGTTGGAATTGCTACCTTTGGAACAGTAGGAATAGGAACTACAAACGTAATTGATGGTGATAAATTAAGCATCATAGGTGATGCAAGACTTGGTGGAGAAAATGATACTTTAAGGGTTGGTAATGATATTAGTATGTCTGCTGGTATTATAACTGCTTTAAGACTTGAAGGAGAAGGTGGTACTATTATTGATATATCTGGAGGTGGAACTGTCATCACCGGTATTGTGACAATTGGAGAATCTTCCATTACATTAGACGGAACTAATGGAACAGAGTCCATTGTAATTGGATCTGGTATTACTCTCAGTGCAGTTTCAGTTTCCACTTTTGCAAATAGTGTAGATATTAATGGTGACTTAGATGTTGATGGTCAAACTGAATTAGATGCACTTAATGTTTCTGGTATCAGTACCTTAGATGGTGTTAAGATTAGTGCTGGTGTTGTTACCGCAACAACAGGTATTGTAACTTATTATGGTGATGGTCAATACCTTGAGAACATTATTAGTGGTGTTGGTATTCAATCTTCTGGTACAATTATTGGAACGGGATTTACCACACTTAACTTTATTGGTGTAGGAAACACCTTTGTTGGTGTTGGTAATACTATTAATATTTCAATTAATTCTTCTGAGTTTGCTGGTTTCGCACAAACTGCTGGTATCGCAACTAATCTTGCTGGTGGGGCAGGTGGACAAGTTGTTTATCAATCTGCCACTAATACAACAGCATTCTTAACAAATGGAACTGTAGGTCAAGTTTTAGTATCAAATGGTGGAACTAATGCTCCGCAATGGGCAGATGGAGCATCAACCGGTGCGATTGATGGTATTACCGTTCAAGATGAAGGTTCTACTGTAGGAAGTGGTGGTAGTATTTCTGCATTAAACTTTGTAGGTGATGGTGTAGTTGCCACAGCATCTGGAACTATTTCTACGATTACAATTAATCAAAGTGTTAATGGTTCTGGTGGTATTGCTAATACTGCTACAAATGTAATTGGTGGTATTGCTTCTGTTACTCAGTTAAGTGTTTCTGGTGTAAGCACTTTAGGAACAATACAAATTTCTTCTGGTATTGTAACTGCCACTTCTGGAATTGTAACTTACTTTGGAGAATTTAATGGTCCTTTGACCGGAACAGCATCAACAGCATCATTTGCTACAACAGCATTTAGTCTTAATGGTGCAGTAGAATCAGACCTTAATGTTGCCTTTGCACAAACCGCAGGATTATCAACTGAAACTACAAAACTTCAGAATCCAAGAACATTTGAAATTACCGGTGATGTAGTTGCATCTGCTATTAGTTTTGATGGTACTGGTAATGTTTCACTTGCCTCAACTATTCAACCTAATTCTGTTGAACTTGGTGCCGATACTTTTGGAAATTATGTACAATCCGTAGCATCAGGAAATTCTCAGCAAATTACTGTAATTGATGGTACAGGAGAGGGTACTGCGGCACAAATACAAATAGCAACCAACCCAACATTACCAGGTAATGTAACAGTACAAAATGATCTCACTGTTAATGGTGATCTATTAATTGTTGGTGCGGGTGCTACTCTTATTGTTGATGAGTTTAAAATTTCTGATAAAAACATTATTGCAGGATTTACGACTGATTCTAATGGTAATGATGCTTCTAGTGACACTACGGCAAATGCAGGAGGAATTGCAATTGCTTCTACAGTAGGAGATCCTTTAGTTGATCTAACTATTGCCGGTATTGATACACATCCTTCTACTTACAAGAGATTATATTGGTATCAGTCTGCTGCTTTTGCTGGATTGGGAACTGATGCCTGGTTGACTAATTATGCACTTGGTGTTGGTACGACACAATTCCCAACAGGAACATATTTTGCTGCTGGTAATGTTCAGATTACTGAGAATGATTTATCAGCAGTAAGAAATATTAATGCTTCTGGTGTAGTTACAGCAACAGGTGGATTTAGTGGTAATCTTACTGGAACTGCATCAACGGCATCATTTGCTACTACAGCATTCACTTTGAACGATAGAGTAGAAGGTGAATTTAATGTTGCAACTGCTGTTACTGCCACTAACTTAGCAGATGCTGCTAATATTACCACTGGAACTATTAGTGACGCCAGACTTGGTGGTCCTTACACGATAGATATCGTTGGATCAGCATCAACGGCATCATTTGCTACTACAGCATTCACTTTGAACGATAGAGTAGAAAGTGAATTTAATGTTGCAACTGCTGTTACTGCCACTAACTTAGCAAATGCAGCAAACATAACTACTGGAACTATTAATGCTGCTAGATTATCTGGTGATTATGGTATTAATATTACCGGAATTGCGGCAACAGCATCATTTGCTACTACAGCATTCACTTTGAACGATAGAGTAGAAAGTGAATTTAATGTCGCAACTGCTGTTACTGCTACTAACCTGGCAAATGCAGCAAACATAACTACTGGAACCATTAGTGATGCCAGACTTGGTGGTCCTTATACAATAGATATTGTTGGATCAGCATCAACGGCATCTTTTGCGACTACTGCATTTACATTAGATGGTAAAGTAGAAAGTGAGTTTAATGTTGCAACTGCCGTCACTGCTACTAATTCTACTAACGTAACTGTTGCTGATGAGAACTCTGATGCAACTTGTTTCCCACTGTTTGTGACAGCAGCAACAGGAAACCTAGCACCTAAGAGTGGAAGTAATCTTACATTTAATTCTTCTGATGGAACTCTAACTGCTACTGATTTCAATACAACTTCTGATGAAAATCTCAAAACTAATATTCATACGATTGAGGATCCATTAGCAAAAGTTGTTCATATTCGTGGTGTTAATTTTGATTGGAAGGAAACACAAAAACCATCTGTAGGTGTCATCGCACAAGAAGTTGAGCAAGTTCTTCCTGAACTTGTTGCTTCTGGTGATAAGAAAACCGTTAATTATAATGGTCTGATTGGACTTCTGATTGAGGTTGTGAAGGAACAGCAAACACAAATTAATTCTCTCAACGATAGATTATCCAAACTTGAATGATTGCCTAAATATTTGTAATAATACTACCCAGTGTACACGAGGACGGTAGATGGCAATTAAGATTTCAGGTTCTACTATTATTGATGATAGTAGAGTATTAATTAATACTGGTAATGTCGGAGTAGGGACAACAAATCCAAATAGTGTAGTTCTTCCAAGTAATACTAGTATAGTTCATGCCGGTATTGTTACTGCTAACTTTCTTTATGGTGATGGTAGTAATCTTATTAACCTCCCTGATACAGGAGAAGATAATGATTGGATTAGAACTTCTGTAGGAATTCATACAGTAACATCTAAGGTTGGGATTGGAACTACAAATCCAACAGAAAATCTAGAAGTTCGTGGAAATATAAGAATAAATCAAGGTGATTTATTAGTTGGAACTGGAAGAACATTTGTTGTCTCTACATCAACCGGCACCACTTCATATATTAGTGCAAAATCTGGAATCCTTTCAACCACTGAACAATTTATTTTAATACCACCAGTAGATAATGCTAATAATTTTCCCAATGATCAACTTCCAGGTGTTGATATTGACTTTACTGGAAGTGTAGCAATTGGTCAAACTGCATTTAATATTATTGCTGTAGATAGAGATGCTCTTGGTAATATTTTAAATGATCCTGGTTATACTGGTCCATCAATTGATTCTGGTAGATACTTTTTAGTTCCAACTGCCGGTGGTGGTTTTTTTAATCCGGGTGGTAATGACGCACAAGCACTTTTTGGTGGACGTAGTAATAGAATAATTGCATTTGATTCTGTCGCAGGTATTATAACGACTCAAGATCCTGCAGTGGTTAATGACGGGGGTACTCAGGCAGAATTTCAATTAGTATATACGGATTTATCTGTTACTCTTGATGGAGAATACAACTTTGTTGGTATAGGAACAGATAAACCATTATATCCACTTCATATAGTACCTCCGGAAGGAGTATCAGACTCTATCTTCCCTACATTATTTGTTGATGGTAGTGCATATATCAGAGGTGATCGTTTAAGGATCGGTGATTTTTCTATTATTCTTGATGCTAGTGTAAATGGAGCAGAAAAAGTATTCTTCTCTCGTGGTAATAATATCGGAATACATTCAGAATCTAGTAATTCTATTGCAGTATCTGGTTCATTAGCAGCAGATAGTATCATTGAAACAGTTGGTATTAGCACTAATAATATTACATCTCTAAATGTAACTGTTGGTGTTAAGACCACTGGTGATGTATATCTTGGTACAGGATCCACAGAAAAGTTCCTTATAGAAGGCAACAAAACACCTTACCTACACCTTACCGCAGGAAGAACATATAGATTTAATCAAGACGATCCGTCGAATGTAAATCATACACTAAAGTTTTATACAGATTTAGCACAAACTTCTGAAGTGAGTGGAGTTACTACTGTTGGAACTGCTGGTACTGAAGGTGCATATACACAAATCGTCACGCATGATACTACTCCTTCTAAACTATTTTACGGAAGTATAAGTACAAGTCATTCTGGAAATATGGTGATGCTTAATGCATCTAATAATAATTCAAATAGTGGAATTGTATCTTTTACAAGTATTTCAGTAGCATCATCTGTAACTGCCGCACAATTTTATGGTAATGGTAGTAATCTAACTAATCTTAATGCATCTAATCTTAGTTCTGGTACTATTCCTGATGCCAGATTCCCTGCCACATTACCTGCAGTTAGTGGTGCCAATCTAACTAACTTACCTAGTGGTATAAGTTCTATATCTATCTCTAGTAATGTAGAAAATCAGTCACAATATCTAACATATGCAACATCAATAGGAGGTACAACTGGACTTGGTGTAACAACAGGAGGTCTTACATTTAATCCTTCTACTGGAAGAATGGGTATTGGTGCTACATCCCCAGTAGTAGATTTACATATCTTATCCGGAACTTCAAGTTTCTCTCCAGTTACTAACTTTGATAAACTTGTAATTGAAAATCAAAATGGAGGTCAAGGTGCAGCACTACAATTAGTATCACCAAGTGTGTCTGAGATAGGATTTTCTGATGCTAGTAGAAATGCAGGACTGCTGAGTTATAATCATACTGATAACTCGATGAGTTTTGATTCAGGAGGAACTAAGAGAGTTATTATTGATAGTTCTGGAAACATAGGTATTGGAACTATTACTCCAACCAATGCTGTTGATACTGGCAACACTAAAATACTGAATGTAGGTGTTGTTACTGCAAATAACTATTATGGTTCTGGTGCTAACTTAACTAATTTAACTGGTGCTTCTGCTGCTACTTATGGTAATGCAACAAATGTTGCTCAGGTTGTAGTAGATGCTAATGGCAGAATTACTGGTATCAGTAATGTTGCTATTTCTGGAGCTGGTGGTGGTGGAGGTTCAGGAACTTTTGATACCGGAATTACAACATCAATTTATGCTTCAGTTACTGGTGGTATTGGAACTGCACAGGCAGGACTTACTACAGTTGCAGCAAATAATGATATCTTTATTGGTCCTGGAATTGCATATTCATTCCCAGCAACGGCAGGTAAGAGTTATGTAATTGAATCTATTCATGTAACGAACATTTATAATACAAATCTTTATTTCACATCAAGACATGATTTTAATGGTGGACAAAATGTTCCGACTACACAAAGAGTCGTAGTTCCTTATCAAGGTTCTTTAGAACTTTTAGAAGAACCAATTATTGCAAAACCATCAGATATTTTAAGTTTCCAAGCACTTAATGGAGTAGGAACAACGGCAACAGGAGTTAATAATGGATTGGATTCATTCATAATTTACTCCGAAAAAACTGATACTGATTATATTGGAACTGGAGTAACAGTTACTACACCAGCCGGAACAGAAATGTTCACATCAAATACAAATCCATCAGTTATTCAATCACTTCGATTGTGTAATTATGATTTAAATATTGATGTTGATGCATCAGTATCCATCTATCGTGGAGGAAGTGTTGGAGGTATTCTGACTACAGGTATTAGACAGGGATACTTGGTATATAATATGACAATACCTAAGAATAGTGTTATTGAAATTTTGGAAAGACCAAAGTATCTTGCTGCAAATGATACTATTGTCGTAGGTATTGCAGGAACTACTCTTACAGATAGTCTTTCTGCTACTTTATCAGGTAAATATATAACATAGAATAATTGAATTTATTATGGCACAATTGAAGGAAGGTATTATTTTTCCAACTAATTTTTATATTGCTGATTTGTTCAATGAACATCAGAATCAAAAGTATAAAAATTTTTTAATGGAACTTTCTAATAGAACAGAAGGTGAGAGGAGAAGTAATCGTAATGGTTGGCAGAGTGATACTTTTTTATGGAAAGAAAATATTTTCAAACCTCTTTTAGATGAAACACTTAATGCTTCACAAATAATTGCTAAGAATTTATCAAATAAAGAACTTCCTCAAATGGTTGTGAGGGCAATGTGGGGAAATATTAATCCAAAAGGAGGATTTAATTTTACTCATGTTCATCCTTCTGGATGGTTGAGTGGAGTTTATTATGTACAACTTCCAGAAAATAATAATGAAATTGTTTTTCAAGATCCAAGATCAGCAAGAATGATGGACTTTCAGAGAAGTTCTTTAATCAAGGATGAATATTTTTCTCATTACCCAAAAGTAGGTGAGTTATTATTATTTCCTTCCTGGTTACCTCATTTTGTTTCTCCAAATACATCAGATCAAAATCGGATTTCGATTTCATTTAATGTTGAGATAGTAGTGTAGTGATGTTACTTTGTTAAATAGTATTATAAGATTAAAAGTAGATAAATGGTAAGAGGAATTTTTGGTCTTGATAAGGTATATAAAAAGCAAGTTCAAAATGTAAAAGATAACAACTTTGAAAGTTGGCCAGAGAGTTCTACTTATGGTTACTTTGCTGGTGGTTTTATTTCTCCTGGTGGTCAAGTGAACACAGTAGATAGAATTGATCTTTTTACGGAGGCCACATCAGTACCAGGAAATAATCTATCTCAAACAAGGAATGGTTCAGCAGCAGTATCAAATAATTCTTATGGTTACTTTGGTGGTGGTTATTTTGCTCCACCACCAACTATTGTTGCCACAATAGACCGTATTGATTTCTCTAATGAGACTACATCAGCACCAGGTAATAATTTACCCCAAGCAAAAAGTAGTTTAGCAGCAGTCTCAAGTAGTTCTTATGGTTACTTTGGTGGTGGTTATAATCCACCTACTACTGAGTTTGCAACAATACACCGTATTGATTTCTCTAATGAGACTTTATCAGCACCAGGTAATAATCTACCTCAAGCAAGAAGTGGTTTAGCAGCAGTCTCAAGTAGTTCTTATGGTTACTTTGGTGGTGGT
>CEVS01026613.1_pt1 | contig 18779 bp, 17 predicted proteins | sample 361571 | NCBI WGS metagenome assembly CEVS01 (sample SAMEA2623850, study PRJEB7988) | marine metagenome | isolation source: saline water (ENVO:00002010), including | reverse complement strand
TGCAACCAAAAAATCTCTAGCACTAATTGCTGTTGCTCCAGATTTTTGCACCTCATCATTAAATAAATCAGGTCCATAATCGGGCTTCCATGAAGGGTCACTAAGTTTATTTTCCAATCCCTCATATTCTCCACTACGACAATTGGCTAAATTTTTTCTCTTTTCTTCTTTTGCAGCATTTTCATAACAATAAACAGGTATTGAAAGCTCATTCCCAACTCTTTTTGATAGATTGTGAGCAAGCTTTATTGTTTCATCCATTGTAATACCTGAAACAGGTATTAATGGACAAACATCTACCGCACCCATTCTAGGATGTTCTCCTGAATGGTTTCTCATATCAATTAATTCTTTTGCTTTTGATATTAGATTGAATGCAGCGTCTACTATTACTTCAGCATCACCAACAAAAGTTATCACTGTTCTATTTGTTGCTTTTCCTGGATCAACATTTAACAACTTTACACCAGGAAATTTATCAACTGTTTCAACAATTTTACTCATGACTGATTGATTATTTCCTTCTGAAATATTTGGAACACATTCAACTAATTTTTTCATTATAATTTTGAATTATTCTCTAAAGATATTAATATTAAGTTATAATAGAATATATGGATTTAAATATTATAGATTTTGAAAAAAAGCTTGAAAAGGATTTTTATAATTTAAATATAGAATGGCTTAAAAAAATTTTTATAGTTGAAAAATATGACGAGGAAATTTTATCAAATTCAAAGAAATATATTATCGATAAAGGAGGAGAAATATTTTTTGCGAAAACCAAAGATGAAATAATTGGAACAGTTGCGTTGATGCCAACTTCTGAAAAAGATATTTTCGAATTAAGTAAAATGGCTGTAAAACCTAATTATAGAAATAAAGGAGTTGGTAAGCAGCTATTAAAAAAATGTGTAGAATTTTCTAAATACAAAGGTCTTAAATCTTTGATATTATATTCAAACAAAAAACTAAAGAATGCTATTTACTTGTATGAAGAATATGGATTTACGGAAGTTGTTTTAGAAAAGAACCCTCCTTACATGAGGGCAAACATCAAAATGGAGATGAAAGTAGCTTAAACCCTACCTTTTAAAGCATTAAACACCCAAGCTATAGCAAAGAAACCTAGTCCCACAGAGACAAACCCCCAACCTGCTATCTCATTATATTTAAATACACCAAGTGCTATCAAAACTAGACCAAAAAATATCATAATAAATGTAGCCCAACCTAAAACAGTATTTTTATTCATCATTCTTCTTGTCTTTACGTTTTTTTCTTCTTTTCTTTTTTTCCTTTTTATCGTTAAAATCTGTGTCCACAAAAACAGATATTTCATCTGGAGTTAGTATAACAGCAAGAGACTTAACAAAATCAATTTCCAACTGCTTTAGTGATTCTTGCCTTGCCTGTTTAGACGAGTCAGTCTTCTCAACTATTTGGTTATAATTTTCAAATTTCTCAAGTAACAAACCCTTTAAAATTTCTTTTTCAAAATCATCAAGTAGAAAAATTTCAACACATTTAGGAAGAATTTTATTTAATTCATCATATGCATTGATAGTTGTAACATAAACTGAAGATTCAAATTTTGGTGGAGGTATATAACCTCTTTGACCTCTTTGAACTCCGTAGACTTGTTGTGCAAAACTATTAGTGAAGGATAATAAAAGTATAAATAAAATTAATCTTTTCATTTTTCTAAAAGAGGACGCAATTTATAAATTATTTAAGTGATATACTATTTAGGGTTTACAATTTTAATTTGTGTTTGTCTTCCATTTACGTATCTATGACCATCAACTCCGTAAAAACCTGCTTCTTCCAACATTATTCTAATATCTCTTCCCCATTCATTAATATATGAAGTGTTATTTAATTCAATAGCGTAAACTGTGTTATAATTTAAAGGATAATCACCTGTACCTACTACACCACCCTGCGAATCCCACATACCTATTGTTGGCCCAGAAGAGTGACCATAAGATCCTAGAGGATGTGTGTAAATTGAAGGTCTAAGCCCATTCTTTTTAGCTTCTTTTAATGAATTTAACAAAATCTCATTTCCAGAATTTCCATGAAGGAAATTTGAAGTTAATATGTCTTGAAGCTGGTTAGCATCTTTAAACGCTTCTTTTAAATAATAAGGTACATCTTTTTCATTATCATTTAGAATATAAGCCATTTGTTGGCAATCAGAATTTAACCTTAAATAAGTAATACCAAAATCACAATGCAAAAGATCTCCTCTTTGAATTATATTTTCTGATGGCCTATTTGAAAATGATCTTAAATGGTCTCCGTTAATTTCACTACTTCTTTGAATATCAACAGAGGGATGAAACCAGGTTTCTAAACCTAAATCCGTTACTTTTTGACGCATCCACCATTCTAAGTCTGTGGTTGTTGTTTTACCTATTTGAATAACACTAGTAGAAAAGGCCTCATTTATTATCTGTTTAGTGATTGTTACAATTTGCTTATATATTTCCATTTCCTGAGTAGTCCTTATTTCAATCCAAGCAGTTGCTAATTTTTGAGCTGATACAATTTTTTTCTTATTTAAACTTGAAATATTTGACATGAATTCGTCATAATCTGTCTTATCAAGACCATCTGCAATATTGAAATATTTAGAAAAGTTTAAACCAATTTTTTTTGGATTTCTCTCCTCTATAATCTCATTTAATCTCAACCATTGATTAGGTTGTGACTCTTTATCCCATGCGGAAATTATATTCTCACCAAAGTTATATCTAGCAACAGCAAGCTTATCCAATGTATTATTTTCTTTATTGCGATAAAAAACTAAAATAGTTCTTCTACGGGCATTTAGCCATTCTGCAGGCAACATAGTCTTCAAAACTGGGTCCTCATTATATTCTCTAGAAATTAACACCCACATATCTATATCAGTTTTATCCATCAAATCAGGAAGGATATTTTCAAATCTATATTTTAGAATTTCATTTATTTTTTGGGCCCTATCTTTTTCATCAAGAATTTGAGCATTAAACGAATTTGAAATAAGAAAAATTAAAATAATTATTTTCTTCATAATCTTTTATTAAGCTATATTTATTATCTGCTGTAAATTTAGGAAATATCAGACAAGTAAAATTGAAAAAATAATGCAAAAAAAATATTTATTAATAACGGTTGCTCTACTGCTTACATGTTTAACAAATGCACAAGCTTATTTAAATATTAATTGGGAAAATAAAAATTCTTCAATTTTACAAGACTCAGAGAATAATCTCTACGGATTATTTAGTAATCATTATGTTGAATATGTGAATTCTGAATTTAGTAATCAAGCTTTTATTTATGAAACTCATCATATGAAGGCAAAAATCAATAAGAAAACAGATGATTCAATAGATGAAATTTTTATTTCAAAAATCAATGTTTCTGAAATCATGGATATCAAAGCAAAAGTTTTTAAAAAAGATACTGTCCATATTTATAATTTTTCTGAAATGAAAAAGTTAAGAACCTCGGAATCAAGTGAAAACTATGATTATTACAAAATACCAAATATCAATGAGAAAGATATTGTAGAAATGATGTATACTGTAAAAAAAGACTTCAACTTTAACGGAAACAAACTAATTGAAGAATCTTTCCCTATAATTTCATCCAAATTTATATTAATAGAAAATGAATTTAAATCAAATATTAAAATTTATAATTCTAAAAACAGTAACATAAAAGATACTATAATTGATAACAAAAGAGGTAAATATGTTGAATTTAAAAATATCAAGCCAACAACTAATGAACAATACGCTACTCCAGTTGCCAATAAAATTAAAATAGCTTACCAATGCTATATTAATGATGATGATTTTTCACAAAATGAGTATTGGACCAACCTAGTTAAAAATGTTGAAGAATTATTTTTTCCTAAATCTACAAACCAAAAAGCTGTTGATTTATTAAAGGAAATTAAATATAATAGCGTCAAAATACCTCATAATGAAATAATTATAGCAAATGCTATAGATGAATACGTAAAAAACAACTTTATTATTTCCGGAGAAGAGAATCCAAATTTAAATGATATTAACTATATATTTAAAAATAAAATTTCAAATGACTTTAGTATTATTCAAGTATATACAAACCTGTTGAAAGAAGCAAAAGTCAATTACGAAGTAGCTATAAGCTGTAATAGATATTTCCATAAATTTGATCCAGATTTTTTTGACCCAAATCAACTAAGAGAATTTGTTATCTATTTGCCAGATTTTGAAAAGTATATAAGTCCTAACAGAATAGAGTATCGAATTTCAGAAGCTCCAGATGATTTAATAGGGAACTATGGAATATTTATAGATAAGGATTTAGAATACTATTTTAGTGAAATCACTCTGTCAGACGAAAATTTTAGTCAGATTAAAAAAAATATTCAGATTTCAATACCTAAAAGTTTAAAAAAATTAAAAATTCAGGAATCGAGGTCATTTAGTGGTTATTGGGCAATAATGAATAGAAATTATATTTATTTATCTGAAACAGAAAAAACTGATTTTTTAGTAGATTATTTTACCATTAACGGACTAGATAATAAAAAGGTAACAAAGTACAGTATTGAAAACTATGACTTTTCAAATAATAAAGACAATGCACCGTTAGTAATTAATTCAACAATTTTAACTACTGATTTGATAGAAAAAAATAGCAGTCTTATTAGTTTAAAAATTGGTAAAGTTATAGGTGCTCAAAGCAACCTGTTTGATGAGAATAATAGAATTAATCCAATTGAAATTAATTTCCCCAACGAATATGAATACAAAATTGCAGTAAATATCCCCAAAGGATATGAAGTATTTGACTATCAAGAACTAAACAGATCTAATGAATATATTTCAGTTGACGGCAATCTTTCAGCAAAATTTAAATCAGTTGCAAAAGTTAAAGATGATCAATTAGAAATCACAATTTATGAATATTATAAACAATTAAGATATGATAAAGCTAGATACGAAGAGTTTAGGAAAGTAATTAATACAGCAGCTAAATTTTACGAATCTTCTCTAGTTTTGAAAAAAAGTTAAATTTTACCAAATAATTTACCTTTCCAATCTGTCCAACCATATTTTTTACTAAAAATAACTAATACAACCACAAAAAATAAGATTGGAACAGCTACCTCGTCAACTGGAAGAGCTTGAGGATCTGAAATATCTTTATAAATTGAATGAGTTTGTAATGCGGTCCAATCAGCGGTAACTAACAACGCAGCAAATGAGTTATTAGCAGCATGCCAACCTAATGCTAACTCCATTCCTTCATCCATGAGTGTCATTATACCAGCAAACAAACCAGAACCGATATAAAATACATAAACCATGTTTCCAAGTTTATCAATTTCTGGATTTGCATAATGCATTAAACCAAAAGCTACTGAAGTAAATAAAAGAGGTAACCATCTCGTTCCTGAAATCACACCGATTCCCTGCATTAAATAACCTCTAAAAAGATATTCCTCAGCGGATGTTTGTATCGGAATCCATACGATAACAATAGCTAATAATACTATAAATGAATTAAAATTGAAATTCCATTCATAATTTTCTGGAGAAATTATTGTGGTATCAAGTAATATAAGAGGTACAGTGATAAGACCCCAAACCGAAAAAGAATAAAAAACACGACTCCAATCTATTTTATCTCTTGATGTAGTTAGTTCTCTAATCGAATTCTTATGTATAAACTTAGCAGAAATAAAAACCCCAAGCAACATCCCAGCAAAACCAAGCAACATCAAAAAAAGGTTGAGATTTGGCTCTAATACACTCATCATGGCATTAACATCATTTTGAGCTAGCTTTTCCAAAAGTTCTGGGTCATCTATAGCTGCAGAGGTTAGTGCTACAGTGAAGGGAATTTGAAAAATTATCATCATAATTGGAATAATTATAAATATTCCTAAAAGATAAAATCCCCAATTTTCTTTGTTTCTAATAACCTGTTTTATGTACATGTTTTATTTTTTATTGATTGCTAATGTAGTAAGTTTCCCAAGTGAAATCAAATTTTCATTCTCATCAGTCACTTTAACTTCCCATATTTGCATAGTTCTACCTAAGTGTATATTTGTGGCTTTTGCATAAACAAAACCATTACTTATACTTTTTATATGATTTGTTGATATTTCTATTCCTCTAATAGCCAAATCTTTATTTTTGATAAAATATCGTGAAGCAAAACTTCCAACAGTTTCTACAAGTGCAGCAGTTGCTCCTCCATGTAATATCCCAGCTGGTTGGTGAACCTCTGAAGTTACAGGCATTTTACATACAACATAATTTTCTCCAATTTCAGTAAATTCAATTTTTAGAGTTTCCATTAAAGTATTGGAATTCATTTTATTTACTTCAGATAAAATTTCAGAATTTTTCAAAATATCTATTTTTTGCAAATTTACATAAAAAAAGGGCGCTTACAAAAGCACCCTTTTTTAAAAAATATAAGAATATAATTTATTCTTTTACTTCTTCAAAGTCTACATCTTCGACATCATCTGAGTTATCAGTTGACTGATCTTGAGCCCCTTGCTCAGGTTGACCTTGTTGATTTTGCTGAGCTTTATACATTTCTTCACTAGCAGCCTTCCAAGCTTCATTTATCTTCTCTAATCCAGAATCTATTTTTTCTAGATCCTTTGACTCATATGATTTTTTAAGCTCTTCTAATGCTTCTTCAATCGGCTTCTTCTTATCATCTGATAATTTTTCTCCAAACTCTTTTAGTTGCTTTTCAGTTTGAAAAATCATAGCATCAGCACTATTCATCTTATCAACAGTCTCTTTTGCTTTAGCATCTGCCTCTGCATTAGCTTCAGCATCTTTCTTCATTTTTTCAATTTCTTGCTCTGTTAGGCCAGAAGATGCCTCAATCCTAATATTTTGTTCCTTACCAGTAGCTTTATCTTTAGCTGTTACATTTAATATACCGTTTGCATCAATATCAAAAGTAACCTCTATTTGAGGAACCCCTCTTGGTGCAGGTGGAATATCAGCTAATTGAAATCTTCCAATTTCCTTATTATCTGGATACATTGGTCTTTCTCCTTGTGCAATTCTAATATCAACTGCAGGTTGATTATCAGCTGCAGTAGAGAATACTTGAGATTTTTTTGTAGGAATTGTGGTGTTTGCATCAATTAATTTAGTCATTACATTGCCCATTGTTTCAATACCTAAAGACAAAGGAGTAACATCTAAAAGTAAAACATCTTTAACATCTCCTGTAAATACACCTCCTTGAATAGCTGCACCTACTGCAACAACCTCATCAGGATTAACTCCTTTACTTGGCTTTTTACCAAAAAACTTCTCAACTGCATCTTGAACTGCAGGAATTCTAGTAGAACCACCAACCAATATAATTTCATCAATATCCGATTTATTTAAACCTGCTGCTTTTAATGCCGTTTTACACGGATTTATTGTTCTTTTTACCAAATCATCAATTAATTGATCAAATTTTGATTTTGTCAAAGATCTAACTAAGTGTTTTGGGCCACTATCAGTAGCTGTTATGTATGGTAAGTTAATTTCAGTTTGAGCGGATGATGATAATTCAATTTTGGCTTTTTCAGCAGCTTCTTTAAGTCTTTGAAGAGACATCGGGTCTTTTCTCAAATCTATACTTTCGTCTTTTTTAAATTCATCAGCTAACCAATCAATGATTTTTTCATCAACGTCATCACCTCCTAGATGGGTATCACCATCTGTTGATAATACCTCAAAAACTCCATCACCCAATTCTAATATAGACACATCATGCGTACCTCCACCAAAATCAAAAACAACTATTTTTTGATCTTGACCTTTTTTATCCAATCCATAAGCGAGTGCAGCAGATGTAGGTTCGTTAATAATTCTTTTAACTTTTAAACCCGCAATTTCACCAGCCTCTTTGGTAGCCTGTCTTTGTGAGTCGTTAAAATATGCTGGCACAGTAATTACAGCCTCTTCTACATTGGTTCCAAGATAATCTTCAGCTGTTTTCTTCATTTTTTGAAGAATCATAGCTGATAACTCCTGTGGAGTGTAAAGCCTACCGTCAATATCTACTCTAGGTGTATCGTTATCGCCTTTAACGACTTTATAAGGAACTCTGTCTTTTTCCTTTTTAAGTTCAGAAAATTTATTCCCCATAAATCTTTTAACCGAATAAACAGTTTTGGTAGGGTTAGTTACTGCCTGTCTTTTTGCAGGGTCACCAACTTTAATTTCTCCACCCTCAACAAATGCAATTACAGAAGGAGTAGTTCTTTTACCTTCTGCATTTGGAATAACAACAGGCTCGCTACCCTCCATAACAGAGACACAAGAGTTTGTTGTTCCTAAATCTATTCCGATTATTTTACTCATAATTTTAAATTTTTAAATTCGCTTAAATACAGTCAATGATTATGCCATTTAATTATTTTAACAATTTTGTCAGTATTTAAATTATTTTCATGACATAATGTCTGCATAATACATTGTTTTCAGGTTAAAAATAATTAGATATGAAAAATAATATATTGTCTTTGATATAATTTATTACATTTACAGACTATTTATTGACATCCTTGAAATGAATAAAAAAGTTTACAAAAGAGTTACAGTAAAATCCTTGCAAGAAATGAAGGAAAACTCTGAAAAAATTTCAATGTTAACGTCTTATGATTTTACCACTGCCGGTATCGTAGATAAAGCAGGTATAGATGTAATTCTTGTTGGAGATTCTGCTAGTAACATTATGGCGGGACATGAAACAACACTCCCAATTACACTAAATCAGATGATTTATCATGCATCATCAGTAATTAGAGCCGTTGAAAGAGCATTGGTTGTTGTTGATTTACCTTTTGGAACATACCAAAGTGATTCTCAAGCAGCCCTAGAGTCTGCAATTAGGATAATGAAAGAAAGTGGCTCACATGCGGTTAAATTAGAGGGTGGTAAACAGATTAAAGATTCAATTAAAAGAATTATTAAAGCTGGGATCCCTGTTATGGGGCATCTTGGACTAACCCCTCAATCAATCTATAAATTTGGAACCTATACAGTCCGAGCGAAAGAAGAAAAAGAAGCTAATCAATTAATAGAGGATGCACGCTTACTAGAAAAAATAGGATGTTTTGCAATTGTTTTAGAAAAAGTACCTAGTAAATTAGCAGAAAAAGTTGCGAAAGAAGTTAATATCCCAATTATTGGAATTGGAGCAGGAAATAAGGTTGACGGACAAGTTCTTGTTCTTCATGACTTGTTAGGTATGACTAAAGAATTTAACCCTAGATTTTTAAGAAGATATATGAATCTTCATGATGAAATGATTAAAGCTATATCAACTTTTTCTGATGATATCAAGTCTGGTGATTTCCCAAATGAAAATGAGCAATATTAATATTGAAAAAAATCCTATCTAATAAAGATAACTTACAAGTTCTTTTTGAAGACAACCATATTATTGCAATAAACAAAAGATGCGGAGATATTGTTCAAGGAGATAAAACTGGAGACAAACCACTCTCAGAAATTGTAAAGTCATATTTGAAAGAAAAATACTCAAAACCTGGAAATGTATTTTTAGGCGTTGTTCACAGGCTAGATAGACCTACTTCTGGTATAGTCCTATTTGCTAAAACCTCTAAATCACTCTCGAGGTTAAATAAGATGTTTAAGGAAGGAGTAATCGAAAAATACTATTTAGCTATTGTAAAAAATAAACCAACCAAATCAGAATCTACGTTAACGCATTGGTTATGGAAAAATGAAAAAACAAATAAATCTATACATTTTATTAAAGAGACTAAAAATTCAAAAAAAGCAATTCTACACTATAAAGTAACAAAGCAACTTGAAAAATATTATCTTTTAGAGATTAAACTTGATACCGGAAGACACCATCAAATTAGATGTCAACTAAAAGCTATAGGCTGCCCTGTAAGAGGGGATTTAAAATACGGATATGAAAGAAGTAATAGAGATGGAGGTATAGATTTACATGCTAAAAAGATTATATTTAATCACCCTGTGTCAAAAATTTCATTAGAAATAGATGCCCCTGTTAAAAATGATAATTTATGGATTGCAACAAAATAAATTTATATGAATATTGATATCCTATACAACAAACAAAAAAACTTTACTAATTCACAAAAGAAAATTGAAGTTAAAGAAAGGATTCATTTTCTTAAGAAATTAAAAAATGAAATATTAAAAAGGGAAGAAGAAATATTCACGGCATTAGAGAAAGACTTAAATAAACCTAGATTTGAAGCTTATGCCACAGAAATAGGTTATTTGTTAAATGAAATTGACTTATTTATAAATAATTTAAAATCCTGGTCAAAACCAAAAAGAGTAAATTCTACATTAATTAATTTTCCTTCAAAAGATTTTATTATATATGAACCATATGGATTAATTTTAATAATATCTCCTTGGAATTACCCGTTTCAGCTTGCTTTGCTACCTGCAATGTCTGCCTTTGCAGCTGGCAATAATGTCATCCTAAAACCTAGTGAACACACCTCTAACACCTCAGCCTTAATAAAAAGCATAGTAAGTGAAGTATTTCCTGAAGAACTGATAAGTGTTATTGAGGGCGGTGCTGAGACAGCATCAAAACTACTAGACTATAAATGGGATTATATATTTTTTACAGGAAGTGTAAGAATTGGTAAAATAGTAGCCAAGGCAGCTGCAAATAATTTAACCCCTATAACTTTAGAGCTAGGAGGTAAAAGTCCTGCGATAATTGACAAAAAAATTGATATTAAACTTGTTAGTAAAAGAATTGTTTGGGGCAAGTTTTTAAACTCAGGACAAACATGTATAGCTCCAGACTATCTTATTATTCATAAATCAATCAAAGATAAATTCATAAATCAACTGATTGACAGAATAAAATATTCGTTTGGAGAATCATCCGAAAGATCAAAAGATTTAACCAGTATTATTAACGAGAACCACTTTGAAAGATTAGTGAAATTAATTGAAGAAAATGAAGTAATATATGGTGGAGAATACGACTCTAATCTAAAATTCATTTATCCTACAATAGTAAACAACCCAAGTCTGGATAGTAACATCATGAGAGAAGAAATTTTCGGACCTATTCTACCTATTTTAACATATGAAAATATTAAAGAAATTGATGAAATAATTAATAAAAACCCAAACCCACTTTCACTCTACTTATTTTCAAATGATAACGATTTAACTGAAAACATAATTAACAGATATAGTTTTGGAGGGGGAGCAATTAATGATACTATTGTTCATTTAGCTAATTCAAAACTACCTTTTGGCGGTATAGGCAATAGTGGAACTGGCTCCTATCACGGAAAATCTAGCTTTGACCTATTTTCTCATAAAAAATCGATTGTAAAAAAAGGTAATTGGTATGACAATAATCTAAGATATGCACCTTACAAAAATAAATTGAATCTACTAAAAAGACTGATGAAATATTTAAGATAAATTGATAAAATTAAACTTGATTTTGTCTCCTTGTTTCTTTTGTGACAAAACACTTATAGAAAGATTATCTAATTGTAAAATTCTAGGATAACCACCTGTCACCTGCCCATCTTGCATTAATACAATAAGTTTTCCAGAAGGAGTTAACTGAACTGTTCCAGGAATTACAGGAGAACTAACAATTGAAAAAGAATTTGGACATATATCTTCGTTAAAAAAATAACCCATTCTATTATTATTTGAAATAGTGAAAAGCTGATTTGAAAGCTTAAAAATATCATCTGAATTTAACAATTTAAACTCAGGTCCTTTTGAAACATTTATATTTTTTACAAATAAAAAATCAGAGTGATTCAAGTAATTTTTCTTTGATTGTTTATTATTTAAAAAATTGTATCTATCTCCTGTTTTTACAACTGAGTCAGTTGTTATAGAAGAGTACATACTACGACTGTTTAAGACTTTTTGGGAATCGACACCACCTTCAATCGCCAAATAGATTCTATATCCTTCTATTGCTTTACCAAAAGATAAAATATCATTTTTAAGAACTTGAATCTTAGTATTATTTTTAACAACATTGTTGTTTAATTGAACATCAAATAAACCCCCTGAAATACATATACTAGTATCTGAATGGAATCTAAACTTGCCTCCCATCATAGTTATTTCAAAAACTGCTTCATTTAATGAATTTGAAAGAAGACCATTAGCTTTATTCGCTGAAATTGAATCCATAAAACCAGATCTAGTGACTCCATAAGCTGAGTAACCATTTCTTCCAGAGTCTTGGATAGTAATATGATATCCTTTATCTAAAATCTCAATCATGATTATATTTTTTTACAAATTGATATTTATCTTTTTCAACTTTTTTCTTGATATCGTAATACTCAACTGATGAAATTGATTTGAATTGTACATAATCACCAACAGGAATATTAACTGGTGAGCTATTATTATTTAAATTGAATAAATTAATAGGAGTATTTCCAATTACATACCATCCACCAGGTGAATCAGCAGGATATACCCCTGTCTGACCCCCTCCTATTGCAACCGAACCTTTTAAAATTTTTCTATCAGGTATTTTTTTACGTGTAATTGATAATTTTTTATTTAACCCTCCCAAATACATAAATCCAGGTATAAAACCATACATATGTAAATAGTATATATTTGAAGAATGTAGATTTATTACTTGCTCACGACTCAATAATACTTTTTCAGAATACACTTTAATGTCTTTTGCAAAATCACTTTCATAACAAACGGGTATTTCCCAAATAATTTTTTTTTCAGAATTTTGTTTTAGTGATTCATTATATGTTTTATTCAAAGAATCGCAACTTAGATCAAAGTCTGCAATATCATTTCTATACTGCACCAATACTGAACTGTAACCTTTTATGATTTCAAGAATATTTTTCTCATTCCTTATATGCTTTATAAAATTATGAATGTCATTTGATATTTCAATAGAAATTATATTAGGCCAACTTAAAAGAATTGAGCTGGAACTGTAATGAAAAAAATCAATTTTAAATTTCTTCATCTAAATATGACTTTAAACCCATTAAATTATTAATAACATTAGGACTGTCTCCGTGAACACAATACGTTTCCGCATCTAAAAATATTTTATCACCTGTATAAGCTGTTAAAAATCCTTTTGAAGTTACATTACTAATTCTGTTAAACATGAGTTCTGGAGAATTAATAAGTGCGTTCGATTTAATTCTAGAAACCAATGTATTATCAGCATTATAGTTTCTGTCTAAAAACACCTCTTTTTTAATTTTTAAATCATTTTTAACTGCTAATTCAGAAATTAAAGTTCCAGCAGGTACATAAAAAAAAATGTCATCAAAATTTTCTTTCATTATTTGAATCATAAACATTGCTAAATCATAATCTTTGGAACTTAAATTATATAATGCACCGTGAGTCTTGATATGGTTTAAATTACAATCATTTTCATTTAAAATATTTTTAAGTGAATTCACCTGATTTATAATAGATTTTTTTAAATCTGTATTAGAAATATTAATAATTTTTCTGCCGAAACCTACTTTATCTGGATAAGATGGGTGAGCTCCTATTTCGACTTTATGTTGTTTAGCTATATGAACTACCTCAGTCATAGAATTAAAATCACCTACATGACCCCCACAAGCGACACTACATGAAGTCAAATATGGCATTATTTTACTCTCGATGTTTAGACCTTCTCCTAAATCAGCATTTAAACTTACTTTCATTATTTAAAAAAACACTTTAATTACACTTCTTACACATAGCAATAAACAGAAACCAATTACTAAAACACCTATCAGGTTTTGAACAATGCTGTTTATTTGATTTTTTAAAAGTTTACTATTATTGGCTAAAATCATGAGAAATATCACAATTAGAGGGAGTAAAATACCATTAGTTATCTGAGCAAACTTTATAATTTCAATGGAACTTATTCCTAAAGAAGATGAAATAACCCCAATTACTAAAACTATTATACATATAAATCTAAAAAAAACAGATTTTCTATCAGATTCAAATCCTAAACACCCGCATAAAACATATGCTGCAGCTAAAGGCGCAGTTATTGAACTTGTTAATCCTGCAGAAAACAAACCTAATGCAATAATAAGTTTGGAGAAATTACCGTAAAGTGGCTCTAAACTGTTTGCAAGATCTACGGCGTTTAAAATATCTGACTTATTTAATCCTGCTGCTGTTAATAAAATACATAATGAAATTAGACCACCAATAGAAATGGAAATAATTGTATCAAAATTAGCAGTATTTATATCATTTACATTTTTCCATTTACTATTAACTAAAGCCACATGTAAAAAAATATTATAAGGGACAACTGTCGTACCAATTAAGCCCGCAACTATTAAAATACTTTCAGATGGAAAATGAAAAAAATTTGAAAATGAAAATAAAGATTGAAAATCTATCCCAACAATAAAAACTGTGAAAACAAAAGAAAAACTCATTATTAGCACAAGGAAAATTAGTACTTTTTCTAAACTTCTGTTATTTCCAAAAGCAATTAATAAGAATGCTAAAAATCCACAGCAGACACTAAAAATATTCACATTATTATAAACTAATTTTTTATTAAATAATAATTCTGCACCCATAACTGCACCACTAATATTACCAGCCTCATAAGCAGTATTTCCTATAAAAATTGCAGAAATAACTAATAATATAGAAACGTATTTTAGAATTTTATTTTCAAACTGCTCCCTTACCAATACAGATAAAGATTTTTTAGTATTAATTCCTATCCTGATTGCCATCAACTGAATAAAAAGTGTGAGAAGTATTGAAATAAAAAGAGCCCAAATAAGACTATACCCAAACTTAGCTCCAGCAACAGAACACATGGTTATAGTTCCAGGACCTATAAAAGCTGCTGCTATTACAGAAGCAGGACCTATATTTTTTAACTTGTATCTAATTTTATTAATAATACTCAATATTTAATAATTTTTGAGAATTTTCAGACACACAAAATCTATTATCCAATCTCATACCTACAATCCATATAATATTATCATCTCCGTTAACCAAAACAATAACTGAACCCTTATCAATTTGACTAATGTTTTTGTCTTTCAAATATTTACTAACTTTTTTACTTCCTTTCATGCCAAAAGGCTGAAAAGAATCTCCCTTGTTTAAATTTCTTAATAACAGAGGGAATTTTAATTTATCTCTATCTATCGTAATGATATTGTTATTATTCCTTGAAATTTCATTAGTGATTGTGAACTTGACATGCTTACCATTATTGATTTCAACAATGCTAGAATCATCGACTATAATTTGATTAATTTTTTTAATTTCATGAATCGGTCTTAATATTAAAAATTCTTTACTCTTACACAAAATATGAGATTCACTTAATATTTTTTTTCCAGACTCAGAATCAGATAAATTAAATATTGTATCCCAGTCAGTAAAACCAAAATCTCTTAAAAAATAATATAGAAAAACCTCTTTATTCACTTTATCAAAATTTGAAATTTTGATTCTAATTTCATTTCTATTATAGTCTATTAAGTCTGTCTTTAACTCATCGATTTTTTCATAAATCACAGAGTTAGAAATTTTTAAATATGAAATACTTTTTTTAAAGTTTTTTAAAAAATTTCCGTCTAATTTTTCTAATTCTGGGATTATCTTATTTCTAATTTTATTTCTCAAATAAGAATTAGATTTATTTGAGGAATCCTCTCTCCATTTTAAGTTATTAGATTTTGCATAATTAATAATATTGACTTTTTCAAACTCAATTAAGGGTCTTTTAATCTTTTTGTTTAGCCCAGGAATCCCTGTCAAACCATCAAGACCAGAACCTCTGGAAATATTTATGATAAAGCTTTCTAAACTATCATTTAGGTGATGCGCTGTCAATATGTGATTAATATTTAATTTCACTGAAAGATTTTCGAAAAAATCATATCTCAAATCTCTGGCAACCATCTGTATAGAATTATTTGAAGTATTTTGAATTTTTTTAGTATTAAATGATTTAGAATAAAATTTAATTGAATTTTTTTCACATAAATCTTTTACAAATTCCAAATCACCAAAACTCTCATTATCTCTTAGATTAAAATTACAATGAGCAACAACAAAATTTTTTGAAACTGAAAGCATCAGGTGAAATAACACTACACTGTCGACACCACCAGAACAGCAAAGAACACTACTTTCCGTTAGTAAATAGGGAAATTTATCTTTTAGATAAGATTCAAACTCTAATTGCATTTAATTTGTTTAAAACAAATATATAGAAATGAATATATAAAATTTTATATATGAATAGCTCTATTTTCTGTTGCAGCCATTGCAGCCTCTTTAATTGCTTCTGAAAAAGTAGGATGTGCATGAGATATTCTTGCAATATCTTCAGCTGTAGCTTTATACTCCATCGCAACAACAGCCTCAGAAATAAGATCAGCGCATCTAGCACCAATCATATGAATTCCTAATATTTCATCTGATTGAGAATCAGCAAGAATTTTTACAAAACCGTCTAAATCAGAACTTGCCCTGCTTCTTCCTAATGCTCTCATTGGAAACTGGCCGACTTTATAATTTTTATTAGCATCTTTTAAATCTTCTTCTGTTTTACCTACTGAAGCTACTTCAGGCCAAGTATATACAACACCTGGTATTAGGTTATAGTCGATATGAGGTCTTTGACCGCTTATAAATTCAGCTACATAAACACCTTCTTCCTCAGCTTTATGAGCCAACATAACCCCTTTTACCACATCCCCAATTGCATAAATATTAGAAACATTTGTTTTGAGGTTTTTATCTACTTCTATTCTTCCATATTTATCTGATAAAAGTCCCGCATTATCTAAATTAAGACCATTAGTATAAGCACTTCTACCAATAGAAATCAAACAATAATCTCCTTCAAATTTTACGTTTACTCCCTTTTTATTTTCAGCTGAAACAATCACTGATTCACCATTTCGATCAATAGAAGTGACCTTGTGTGAAGTATTTATCTTAACACCGCTCTTTTTAAAAACTTTAGTAAGTTCTTTTGAAAGACTTGCATCCATATTAGGTATAATTCTATCTTGATATTCAATGACCGTAACCTTAGCACCAAGTCTATTATAAACCTGACCAAGTTCAAGGCCAATTACACCTCCCCCAACTATAACTAAATGTTTTGGGACCTCTTTAAGTTTTAATGCCTCAGTAGATGAAATAATTCTTTCACCATCAAAATCTGCAAACGGAAGTTTTGTAGGCTTACTACCAGTAGCTATAATTATATGCTTACCCTCAATAGTTTCTGTTTTAACCTCTGATTTTATCTGAATTGTATTTGAATTCACAAATGAACCTAAACCATTAAAAACGGTAACCTTATTTTTATCCATTAAGTATTCTAAACCTTTTGTTGTTTGCTCAACAACTGAAGATTTTCTAGACATCATTTGTTCTAAATCTAGCTTAATATTTCCTTCAACCACAATACCATGATTTGCAAAATTGTGCAGAGCATTCTCGTAATGATGAGATGAATCAAGTAATGACTTACTTGGTATACAACCAACATTTAAACAAGTTCCTCCCATTTTTGAATATTTTTCAATCAACGCAGTTTTCATACCCAATTGTGCAGCTCTAATTGCAGCAACATATCCTCCTGGTCCTGAACCGATAACGATTACATCAAATGTGCTCATAGTTCATAAATTTAGGTTTCAAAAATACAAATATTTAAATGTTAAAATAATTTTTAAAGTATTAAAATTGATTTTGGTAAATTAGTGCTTTATTCAAACCAAATCTACTTTATACTTCAATGAAATCTAAACCTGCTAATAAAATACAAGACTTACAATTTTTTGGGGAATTTGGAGGTGTAAACCCTTCAATATCAGACTCATCAACATACACTTTTCTTTCAGCTAATTCAATGAGTGAAACATTTGAGGGAAATACAGAGGGTTGTTATTTATATTCAAGAAATTCATCCCCTAGTAATTTATACTTGGAAGATGCATGTGCAGCTATGGAAGGAACTGAAGCTGCAAATGTGTTTTCATCTGGAATGGGAGCTATAACCTCAACAATTTTACAGTTTTGCAAGTCAGGAGATCATGTTATATCAAGCCGAACGGTTTATGGTGGAACCTATGCATTTTTAAAAAATTTCACTCCACAATTAGGTATTGAGACTAATTTTATAGATATCACTTCAATAGAAGCCATAAAAAAATCGATAAAACCTAACACAAAAATTATTTATTGTGAGGTTTCTTCAAATCCTCTTTTAGAGATAGCTGATTTAGAAACAATTTCAAAAGTTGCAAAGAATAACAATATTAAACTTATTGTTGACAACACATTCACACCTTTATCAATTTCTCCTGCAAATTTCGGGGCTGATGTTGTTATACACAGTTTAACAAAATTTATAAACGGAACAAGTGATACGATTGCTGGTGTTGTATGCAGTAGCACAGAATTTATTCATTCACTAAGAGATGTTAACGATGGAGCTTTTATGTTAATGGGAGCCACAATGGATAGCTTAAGAGCTGCCTCTGTTCTAAAAAACATGAGGACTCTTCACATAAGAATAAAAAAACATAGTGAAAATGCAATGTATTTGGCGAATGCTTTTGAAAAAGATGGTATTAAAACGGTTTATCCAGGATTAAAATCACACCCATCACATGAAGTGTTTACTAAAATGATGAATGAAGAATATGGTTATGGTGGTATGGTTAC
>CEVS01045811.1_pt1 | contig 18781 bp, 40 predicted proteins | sample 361571 | NCBI WGS metagenome assembly CEVS01 (sample SAMEA2623850, study PRJEB7988) | marine metagenome | isolation source: saline water (ENVO:00002010), including | reverse complement strand
ATACCGTCAGAGTCGATTGTAGCGACTACATTAGCAACAATAGCGTTATCACCAGTAGGAGGATCTAAGTAAATTAATGGAGGTGATGTATATCCTGAACCTTTAGCAATAACAGTAAATGAATCTGCTTTAATGCTTGTATCGTTTAATAATGGAGAACTTACTTGTGCACCACCTGGATTGATAAATTTGATTGATGGAATTCGATCATATCCACTTCCTGAACTGTCAACTATAAGTTGTGATACACCTTCGAGAGTATCGTCAACTATTGCTCTAATCTGAGCAGTTGTACCTTCTGTATCAGCAGGAGGGTCTACAACAACTGTAGGAGGGTTATTTGCAGAGTAACCTTGTCCTGAAAATAGTAATTGAGTCTCTTTGATACCATTTACAAGTGCTTCCGCAGTTGCACCAGATCCAGTTCCTAAAGTTGATGCAATACTGACTCTAGGAGAAAAACCTAACCTATATCCACTACCACCATCTTTTACAATGACTGCATTTACTTCATCTCCACTAATTTGTGATATAGCAGATGCACCAGAACCAAATTGAGGTGCAATCAATTCTATAGAACGTACAACTATCTCAGTTCCTTCTGCAACCTCTGTTTTAAATATTAACTTGTCTTCAAATATTGTATATTCTTCAAATGGTCTTTTTTCAACTCTATTGACAACTACTATAGTAGAAACAGTAGATAAAGGTGAATAACTATTGCCAGCTTCAAAAAGATGGAACTCTTTACCATTCTTTGCTACAGTAATCGTATCCAGTGTCTTAACTGGTATACTTGTGTAACCAATTAGGTATCTAACAGTATTGATAGCACCTGTAAGTTCTCCTGTAGGGGTAAGAGGAGGCGTTACAAGACGTAGTTTATCTCCTTCTACAAAATAGTCTATATTAGGGAATTTGAACTCGTTATTGACGATTACAAGCAAATGTTGTGCACTTGAAGGTGATACTGGATCTCCAAGTAACTTTAATTCAAATTCTGTCTTTACTCCATCAAATTGGTTTGCTATAGGTTCAAATTCTTGTATCTTTCTGTCAAATTCCTGTTTATTAACACCTGGCGTAAAAATAATGTCTGGTGAGTGAGTTATACTCGCATAATATATGACTTCATTGTCAATTTGAATAGTTCCGTCTTTCTCTAAGAAATAATTGACATTTTCTGCTATAATATTCTTCTGAGTAGGATCAACTGCCTCTAAAACAGCAGATTTTGATGAAAGGAAGTTTGGATCAAATTCTCCAGATCCAATATCAGCATAACGCAAAATATTCCCAAGAACATCATAGGGTTTACCTGATTTTTCTTGAGATTTGTAGTATTGCTCTAAAAAAGCAACAAACTGTGTGTTATCATCTTTTATAAACTCAGGAATCTGATCCTGAATTCTATGTGAGACGGTTACTGCCTTCATCTACTTTATGACCTAGAAGCAAGAGTTAAACTCTGGGAGTTCGTATACTGTAGTTGGATAATCAATAATATTTATCGGAGTTCCATCGAAGTTAATTGCTGTAAAGTCGAATGGGTCAAAAGTAGGAACGTTTGTTCCGTCTATAGTGTAATCGATAGTTTGTACTGTAGGATTGAAAATGGTTGGATCCAAACCAGTTCCAATGTTAATATTTCCAGAAGCAGGAATGATACTAACTGGTATTCTAGTAGTACCGTCAGGTGTACTATGAACGTCAACAGGTCCTACACATACCTGTCCGTTCTTGTAATCGACAGTTCCGACATCCTTCTTCAATGTAACCTCAGTTTCATCAACTTTAGTCACCATAATTAATTTTCCGTAACCATCGTCACGAATATTTACTGGAAGTAGTGCAGATGTATCATTTTGTATCAAAGATGACGATGCAATGGAAGTTGCATTGACACCACCCGCTATTGCCAATAACGCTTCAGTGTAACCAGTAGCATAGAACGTACCAGTCTTCACTGTAGAATATCTAGGAGTACAAGAACCATTACTTGTACTTGAAGATCCTGATGTACTACCAGACAAGTCATTAGGATTAGCAATTTCATTATTAAAGTTTACACACTTAGAAAATGTTGATCCAAATGCGAATCCTTCAATATTCATACCAAGTGACATATGTGTCACGTTACCACTGATCGAAGGATCAGAGGAATCTATCATCGATTGATACGCAGATTGGTCAATACGTCCGTTAAATCTTGTTGATTCCGCTTGACTATTGTATTGATCGATAGCCCCCAAAACTCTAGACGCAACTTCATTATTAGATAATGTAGTTTTATTGCCATCAAAGAACGCCCAAGTTTTAGGTCTAATGTAGAGTGTAATGGGATCGACAATAACAGGCTCGATTGCTGCAATGGAATATTTAAGTAAATCAGTCTTGATTCTTTTTTTCGTTGTTGTGTTAAGTAATGCTCCACTTTGTGTTCGGATTGATATGTATACTTTACCATAAACAGGTGGTTGTAATCTTTCTCCACCATATACGGTAACTGATCTAGCAGCAGGATAGACTTTTTTAGTAATGTATTCGTAGTCTGACTCTGTAACTGCTCTATTTTGACTGTTAAATGCCCTTGGAGCATTAAATTTAATACTCAAGGTAGTTTCTATGTCCTCACCATCTTGAGCACCGTCTACAGTCACTAAGGAGATGTTCGCTGCTGGTACAAATCTTTGCTCAGAGTCTTGAACTTTACCTATAAATGTAAATTTCTTACAACCATTAGCAGCAGTACCTTCAGTTTTAACATATTCAAGTTTAATAACCTCACCAGATATTAGTTGACGACAGATAACACCATCACCAAATACAACACTGTAACGCATATCATCTCCTTCTTCAAGGAAGAATCCACGAGTGGTACCATCAACATCTACAATATTCTGTACAAGGTTATATGTATCAATCTCTTCTGACTGTGTATTCGGTGAAATCGACACTTTTAATAGATCAGTGTCAACTTGATCAGCAGGAACTAGATAACTTCTCTTTTTAACATCATCAACAATGTATTGATACGTAATTAAGTTACCTTGGTATATAACAACTTTGCTAAAAGTTGCAACACCAGTAGACTGATCTACAGTTGCAACCAAATCAGATGGTAATGTAAAGGTATATCCTGCACCATTAGTAGTAGAAATGAATACATCACCCTTTTTTAACGTTACAGATGAAGGATATGTTGTTCCAGAACCAATAGTACCAGTTTGAACACTAAATGCAATACACGCTTTTGGTGCTTTTATTGATCTTGGCGTATAATTTAACTGTTTTGCTATCTTAACTACGTTATCTCTTATTGTTGCTGACTCTAGAAACGCCTCATTCATTGCCATATTAGCATTGAAAGAAGCATAGTATGTGTTATATGATAAAACGTCGAGTAAGTATGATGCAGCTGAGCCATCAAAATCGTAGTCTGTAAACTCATCTCTTGTACGCAGGTACGATCTTATAGACTCACGTATCTCTGTAAAGTCTAATGATGTTAAATTTGACGGAATTGCTGCCATTTTAAGTACGTTCCAATAGGAAATCTACAGTCTGAGTTATTCTCTCACCAATAATTACATACTCAACTTCAACTTCTAAATTATTATCATCATCAATATTGACATTTACCTGAGATACGGTAATACGTGGTTCAAGTCTGCCAAGTGTATTGACAATTTCTTCTTTAAGTTCCTCTAGCATAAAAATGTCAAAGTTTTCAAATAACATTTGACGTAATCTAGATCCTTTTTCTGGTTGAAAGGGTCTCTCTCCAAACCCTGTCATAACAAGGTTTTTCATTGATTGTTTAATGGAGTTTTCGTTTTTAACTACAGAGAAATCTTCAGTATTAGGATTTGCCTTCATAGACATACTGAAATCACGAAATTGACGTGATAAATTTCTTTCTGCTTTAAAACGATATGCCATTACTTTTTAGAGTCTTCCTTTTTAGACTTTTTCTTTAGGTATTTATCATACCTAGGGTCGGTTATCAGAACATTTTTCCTGAGAAACTCTTCTGAACAATCAGCTGTTAACATAAAATATACTCCCTGTAGTTATATTTAGACGCAAAAATGTTACCCTGCCATTACAGTGGGTGATCCATATGTTACTCTACTACTGCAAGGGTATCCACCATATCCAGCAGGAGCACCAAGTTTATCAGTTACTCTTCCTATTGGAAGTTTAAAAGCTAATACAGTTTTAGTTGTTGCGAATAATATACGTGGATGACCAATACCTCCTTGGTCTTCTACAGTCAACAAACTACAAACTATCGGTGTAGGTATAATACACATTGCTTTTCCACACGGACACAAATAATTAATTATATTTGTCGTGGGTGACATATGGGGTGTGAACGTATCACCCATAATCATAATAGGCAACCTATTTACCTGTACCAATGCTCTAGCAGGATTCAACGCACTTAAAGGCACCAAAGGAGTGGGTGGCCATAAACAAGTTTTATTTTTTACCTTGATTGATAATAATATAGGTGGTGAGTTACACGCTTGTGTACTATGAATGGTACTAGGAATCGGCCAACCGTGTCCTGAGTCAGGAAGTCCGTTATGATTCGCTACTGGTAGTACCTTAAATCCCATTTAGTCGTCGTGATCGTCCCACGGATCTTTTAACTTTTTTGCTGGTTCACCAAATGCGGTAACTAAACCCCATATGGTAAGTATAACAAGAAACATCAAGACAAGAACTGCCATTGCTGCTGCTGGAGGTAGTCCTGCATACTCTCCGTGAGGTATAATAGTATGAGGGCATTGTGTCCAAGTACCAGGTAAGTGATATACTGGAGGACAAGATAAAAATAAATTAGTAACCATTGACATCATCAGTTAAGTCGCATTCTTCAAAATAAGGATTCCCATATCGGTTCAATGAATCATCCAAAAGTTTAGCAGATCCACTTAGGTTATTAACCCAGTGCATCTTTCCAGTAATTGGTCCTAACTCTATGTATGAATCAAACTCAGATGTCTTTCCTGTATCAAACGCTACTGTGGAGTGAATAATGCTTTTTAAAGCAGAACAACCTGATGCTCCTCTTGACCACGAAGTAGTGAATAGATTACCAGAACAGATATCATCTGATGCTATTCCAGTACCATTATTGTCATAACCAGAATAAACATCCAGTACACCATCAGTAACGAAATTGTGCCAGCAAGGATTCGGGAATTTGCCATTAGAACAACTCGACATCTGTATTGTATTATAACTGTAGTTATTGTTTTGACCCGAAACTGTAACAGAACTTGACCCATATGCTGAATAGTTACCAGATCCTAACCAAGTATCAAGTTTTTGTAGCTCTGTTCCATAAAAATCAAAGGTATTTTCGTCTCCCGCATCAGGTACAAAGTTATATCCACCACTACCAGAAGAAAAACAACGTCCTTTTACGTTAGATCCACGTGTACAAGAGTGTGATCTGTCATTAGGACCAGCTGGTCTTGGTCTTGTAAGTGATGGTTTTGGTAATGACTCTAACCAATCAATGAATTTTTGGTTAATTACTTCACCTTTTTGTGATACATCACCTTCTATAATCATTGAAACAGTGACTACAGCACTCTCTTGCTGACTTGCACAGTATTTGTGTGGCAAATAACCATATGTTTTTAGTACACCTTTCTGATCATATGCAACATAAGGACAAGGTATATCAAAAAATCTACGAGTTTGGTACATATTAGCTTGCATAACCTCTACACAGTCACCACCAAGTATCCCATACATCCCATTATTGAATCTATTTTCTAGTTCTGCACTATTATCTCCACTGCTTTGTGTAGTTCTTGATAGAAAATCATCATTTTGCTCCCATCTAGGGTCTCCATAACGTTTAATATCACTTCCAAACTCAGATGGATTGAGATATGTACCTAAATTCATCCAATCTTCACCAACTTCGGGTTCAAAACAAGCTATTGGTAGTTGATCACCACAAAATTTAGTTTTTTCTTCAGCATTTATATCATTCATTGTAATATAACCATAATATCCTTCATCATCATCGGGACTATCGTAACCTGATATAGCACTTGCAAGCGATTCACTAGCTTCTGACATCACATCTGAGACATCTGTATTATCAATAGTAGTATTATCAGAAGATTCTTCTGATTTTCTTGCTACTTCATTAATACTTTCATCTCCACCAAATAAAACTACCTCATCTTTTTGTAATTTACGTTGTACAACATCTATTTGTGGTTTCTCACCTGGTCTATATCCTGCACCTGGATCAATAATTGTTACTGCTGATACACTTCCTAGAGCATCTAATACTAAACTTGCTCTTGCTTGTCTGATTGTGCCAGAATATCCAGCATCACTTTCAAATCTTTCCTCCTCAGCTGCTTTAAACGCTTTGTGAGTTGCTTGTCCTGCACCTGGTAATCCCTCTTCTGATTGATTATTGATTTGATTATCTGTGGTATAGTTATCAGCAAAGGTCTCGTTAGTTAAACTACCTGTATTTAGGAAACCTTCTTGACGCATTATCTCTGGAATTGATATGTTTATGATAGGATCTACGTAATCTTTACCAGAATTGATAATTTCTATAGAACCAATCTCTCCTTTAGCGTTAACAGTTGCCTCTAAGACAGCAACATCTAGGTTTCTACCTGGTATAAGTGCTCCATTATCAACTTCTACCTTCACATATGCCACTTTTTTAGGAAATTCATAGACACCAAAGAACGCTGCTTTGTCTTCAATACCAAATCCTGCCAATATTTCTGCTACTCCACCATTAGCAGATGTATATGTACTCTGATATGTGAACGCATTACCGTTTACACCGTTCTGTGGTTGTAATCTGATGTAACCACACTTCAATTCATCACCAAAGTACCTTACACTTTGACATTTCCATCCATTTATGACTTCCCCTATTGCAAAGAACCCAGTGTTAGAGGTATATCTGAAGAATACCATAAAGTCATCTGTACCTACAGTCCAAAATGACTCTGACATACCTGATCCAGGTGGTGCATCTACGTGAAGACGTGTTTTCTTGGTTTTCCAAGCATCTTGACGCATTTCATAGTAATAACTATGGTAAGTTATGGTCTCTTCCCAGTTATTTGAGTTATTTGGGGCACAAGGAGCATCTGTAGTCAATAAATTGATGCCATATATCGGTCCTGAGAACGGAAATGACGTATCATAGAGATAATAGACGAATTGACCCTCAAAAGCGTCGTGAAAACCTAAAAACTTAGGTAAACTTGCCTTTACAGCACCATTTTTACCATAAAACCACTCAAAATTAGCTTGATCGGTTAATATATCGACATTATCGGGATTACCCCACCCATTTATTGCTGCTGTGTTCGCTGTTTCTGATTCATAACTCTTTTTTGACCAAGGACCTGTAGTATCAAAGGCATACCAACCAGATCTATCTACCTCTCCAGTGTTAGTAGGTTTACCAGTTTCTACAACTTGCTTTTTTCTTCTAGGTGCTTTTGATCCAAATACGTATCCGTAGATTCCAATATATTGATATTGTTGCTCTAGAGGATTTGTCGAGTCGGGCACTCCCGCCACCCCTATTTGTAAATTAGATTCATTAGCAGGATCTGTGGTATAAAAATCATCTGTACCTCTTGGATCACCAGTACATCTATAGTGATAGAGAGGAATCATACTCTCACCAGCATTCAAAACACTCCCATTTGAGTGACTAGCAGGGTCTGTAGTATTTGACCAGATATATCCTAATAATGCTACAGAACCACTAGCAGAAGAAGACAGATAAGAATTAAAATTTGAAGAATCATAATGAACATATACAGCAGTTGTGTTGGTTAGGTTTTCTTTTTGTAGGTAGAACACCTGTCTACCACTACGAGGTTCTTTATTATATCTTCTTGGGTTAAGGGGAAGGTTATCAGGTAATTCTTGATCATAGTAGTACACGTGATCTAGTCTTCTCCCAGAATAAAATCTATATACTTCTCTTCTCTCTGAATCGCAGTTTGCTACACACGTTTCCTGTTGTGTTCCAATATAATAAACTTCATCCTTACCAAATGCCAATGAGCCAGGTCCAGAACCATCCACCCTGATCTGATATGCGTTATTCGTCATATTAGGGTCAGTGATATTCCCGAAAGAGGGATGATCATCTGATGTATATGTTCTGTTGAAGTCGTGTGAGTCTACAGGGTTCTCATAACTACGACCAGACTCAATCAGGTACGCTGGCACTATTCTTAACTATCTCTTCAAGTTTATTTAGTCTGAAAAACAAAGCGTCAAAGACTTCTACCAGATTACTATAGTGTGATTCACCAGGTATCTTATACTGGTACATATTGGCACCACGTGCTAGTAGGTTCTCGTGATTCCTTACTTGAGTCGCTAGATTCTTGATACTCTCAGCAATAATTAATTTCTGCCACTCGTCTTCTTCCTCCTTAGTCTTAAACTCAGGTATATTGTCGTAATTTAGATTCATTAGAAGTAATTTAGATTTAGAACAACTCGGTTTTGCACATTCGTACAAGATGTACCACTATGAGGTGTATTCACAGGAAAGGTAACTAAACGGTTTGCCTTCGACTCCACCTCTTCACCAGTACCAAAGAAAGTATAACCATCATTATCATTTAGATAGAATATACCAGTAGTAGCACCAGCAAATTCATTTTCTCCAAAGTTACCGACATCTGTATGCAGTTCATACTTTACCAGTTCCTTCGTACGAAAGTTTAGGTTTGCTTTAACTCTTATTATAGCACGAGGTTTAATAGTATTCAATAAAGGCAATACAGCATCGTATGCACTACTCGTAGGTACACCATTCTCATATAACGTATTACTTAGTTGCCAGTTATCTAATTCATTCTCCTTTAGTTCATCATATACAATACTTGCCACGTGAAATACTTTAGTCGAGACATACCAAGGAATATCCCCAGATAACATATACTCACGTAGGTCACAGAACTCCTGCTCCTTCATAAAGTTATCGTGTATTTCTACTTTAGGGGTAAATTTCAATAATTCCATTGAGTCGGGACGACGTTCGGGGCACACGGTTATATAGGGTTTAATACCTACTCTATAAAACCATCAGCATCTAACTTCTCTTGTATACTTTTCCATATCTTCTGTACTTTAAGTAGTGGAGCACCTCCACACACCTCTGCCTTGTATATAAGACACCACTGAGCAGAGTTGCATATAAGTTGCCTCTCTTCCTCTGTAAGGGTGATATTATATGTCTGAGGTGTATTCTTTTGTGGTTCTGGCATAGAAGTCTACTGCTCCTTGGAAGTATCCAAGTACACGTTCGATCTCTTTACTATTTCCATTGTTGTCACGATAACTCATAACTGCATCATAGCACAGTTTTTGCTCTGATAGGGATAGTTGCTTCATTTTGCTCTGTCTATTGTGATAGTATCCCCATCTAGACCAAATTCAATCTCATCGCCTTCCATAAGGTCTGCTTCTGAGATTAACCAGTCTGGAATCTTGACATATATCTCGCCAGTTTCTTCATCTTCTAAGATGGTGGCGATGTTTCTACGCATTCTTTCTGATAACATATAGTGTCTTGGATATATAGGATTCTACAGCTTCTATACGTGATATGTCAAATGCTTTATGATGTAATAAGTAACCATCGCCAATATACGCAGCACAGTGATTCATACGTTTATCAAATTTCATCAGTAAGAGGTCGTAAATCTGTAGATCGTCTATATCGAACACTTCGCCCATAGTGGATGTTTTTATCACAGACCATCCTTCATCCTCCCATAAGTCCTTTAGAAACTCTCTTGCGGTAAATGAGTAATCTTCTTTACAGGTATGAATTCCTTTAGCAATACCGAACTCATATAGTAGGGTGAAGCATCCTCCTCCACGTGTCTGCGACCACTCTTTACCAAGGAACTCTGAGTATTCCGCTTCTTTTTGTAATCGAACCTTTTTAGTCATTTTTTTCTGGGACCTTTTTTTTCTATATGGGGTACCTTAAAAGTCGTTTTCGATAATATATGTCGTCCTATACTTTTGTAGGTTACACTAAAAACAAAAATTATATGTCGCTAAATGTTACTAACTGTCCGCTAATCCTACTTCATAAAGTAAACCTTCCAGGACATAATAGTCTGCTAATTGTTTATACTTAGTGAGGTTAATCTGCTCAGTATCTAACAAGAACTGTAGCAACTCTATTTGTTCATTAGGGGGTAAGGATTGCTCTTCTATTAGTGTATAGTAAGAACGCATCTTTTCAGTCAGGGTAATACTTTTGTCTGTGTAATCCTCCGAGAGTTGTTGATAATTAGTAGGCATAAGTTAGTGGGTAATTGTTGTTACTTAGTCCTAAGTATTACTATTATAATGTATAAAGAAATAAATGTCAAATATGCCCCTGAGATATGTGGGAATCCTCGGATATAGTTGCAAAGGTCTCTGTTCTGTGTTAAAGTGCTAAGACTGCTATACCTCTGCATATTTCTGATTGTTTACACGTTATACAAAATACTTACCTATATTTATTTGTATATTTCCGATATGCTCCCATTTCTCTCTTATTGGTCTTATTTCATTCCCATTTAAGATTAGTTGAAACATCGTTTAGTTTATTCTTGTCTATATGGATAACGTTTAAATCTGGGTTATCCGTGAATATAAACGCAAGTGCGGTAAGTCTAGCAGCACGTCTAACAACTGTTTTATTTTGCTGTCTTAGCGTGACCCTTCTGTATCCGTTTTCATTGAGATGGATTTTTAATTTCTTCCATTTCCCCCATTTAGTTGAATATATGTCCCCAAGGTTAGAAACATAATAATCTTCATAGTTTGGGATAGGTTTATACAATACTCCTTCATCATCCTGATAAGTATTTTCGTTAATCTTTTTAAATGGGTTCATAGTCTTTTAACAAATAGGCGGGCGACTCAAAAACAATTAAATGTTATGGTCATTCGGTTTGGTGTACTGTTTAGTTCAAAACCTCGTGATATGTTACTAGGATAAACTAAAATGTCTCCTTCTCCTACTGGTATGTCCTGAGTAAGATTATTAAATGGCGTTATTTTAGTTTGTTTTCCTTGCATAATGGGATAATGTGGGGATGATATGCTACGATTAAATTTTAAAGGACTATGTTTTTCTGGGATGTAGTTAACAAAATAACAACCTGAGTATAAAACATTGCTCTGTTCGTGGGGTGCATACATCGATTCGTTACCAGCAACTTCAATAATGCTATCCGCAAATTGAATCTCCTGGAAGTTTTCCCACTCATAGCAATATGATTGAGAATTAACCTCAAATACTGCCTTTTGTATGGTCTCCTTAATGGTAGCAAGTGCTTCATTCTCTAATATGGCATTATCCCCTAATTGGGTTATATTAAAGCATATAGAGGTTCTAGGGGATGGGATGCAAGTTTTAGGATCGATTTGATCCAAAAAGTCCACTAAAATCGCTTTGTGTTCATTATGTTTGGGATTAGTGTATTTTCCTATAGGTGTCATAAACAACCCATAGACCGAGGTATTAGTAACTGATTCGGTTAAATTATCCGATAGAATAGACTCATCCATAAATTGACCATAAAAAATAGAGGTAATTAATACCTCTATTATTATATAGGTAGTTTTATACCCTGTCAATTACCAAGTGGTCATTATGTGCATTCCGTTGTCAAAATCTCTTACAAGACCTCTACCACTCTGTAAAAACCAATTCCAGTTTTTCTGAAACACTCTAGCACCATTTAGAAATTCTGAGCATATAGCGTTTAATCTGCTCTTAGTGGTGTTAGATTGCCAACCGCCATCGAATAATGTAACCTCAACAACATTGCCATCCCTATAGATAGTTGCTATCAAATTGCTATGTAAGTAAACTCTAGACTCGTTACCAGTTGTAAAAATCGCTGTGTTACCAGATGTGAAATTTGTTTGATTGCGAAGTGCATTGTTCATTCTCATTTCGATTTTTCTCATTTGGATTTTCTCCTTTGTTGCTTATAGTACTATTATAGAGGATTGACACCTGTATTCAATACAGAATGTGACACTAATAAAAGTGTCACAAGATCGATTGACTTTTTAGTATTTCATCATCTTATTATCGATAAGGATAACAGTATAGAATTTTCTTAAAAGATTTCTGTATTTGATAGTCTGCATATCATAATCGGCATCTTTAACAAATGCAATATAGGATACAGTTGAAAATTTTGTTTTGTCAATATGGATTGCTCTATAATCGTCTGCTGAAATATCATCCTGTGGAATATCGTAAACAACTTTACCTACTACATTACCACCGATGAGAATATTTGCAAATGCACCTCTTTGATCGTATTTGTGATGCAATGATACGTTATTTTTCCAACTTCCGTTACCATATGAATCGATTGCTGTTAAAAGTAATCTCTGGTAGGTGTCTAACCTTACTGTCTTGTTAGAGTGCTTTGCAAGTACTTTTGTGAAACCCATAATTTTTTCCTTTGTTGCTATACCTCTATTATAGTGGGTTGACACCTGTATTCAACATTGATTGTGACACTAATTAAACTGTCATAGGGGTCATTGACTCTATTAAATCTATCTGCTTATAGTCGTAAACAGGCATTTTATAATGTACATTATTTGTTAAATGCAACTGTGGACTTGTTTCCTCGTCATATCTAACAAATACCTGATAATTAGAACCTCGAAATCTCACATAATCCCCAACTCCAATATCCTGGAATTTCTTATACTTTTGTAATTTAAGTTCACTCATAAGAATTTGATTGTATAGGTTTTCAGATAATGGTTGCATTATTCAATACCTCCATTTATGTAAGGTAAAAGCATCCATTGATATTTGTGGATTGCTTCATTTGGGTCGATTCCGTCAACAATGTACTCTTCAAAAACTGCTTTACTGTCTTCGATACGATTGTCTTCTACCAACTTACCTAAACGTTGATAATAATGCTCTGTAAGTTGGTCGATGATCTGCTCTCTATCAATTTCCATAATAATAAAATGAATGAATAAGTGAATTAAATAATTTGTAACCCAACTGAATGGATATACTTTTCAGATAGGGTATATCCAAGTCTAGGGTCTTTTTTAACCTTAGTTGAGTGGAATTGCCTTTCAAGGTTAGGTAATAGTTTATCATAGACTTGCTTCGCTGTAAGTCTCCATACCTCAACAATTTTACCATCCTCATATCTGGCGAAATAGTGATGATGGTATTTTCCTATCTTTTCATTAAGGATATATTCAACTTGCTTTTCCCAAGTGTCTTGAACTGAAATACCATTATAAGTTGCTGTTAATTTCTTGCCAATAGTTGACTTATATTCTACTGGTAGGTCATACTTATCGTAAGCATCCGCACCAGAATAGTCATCCGCAACCCTGTGACCTAAAATCCCTGCCATATGGATTTCTCTTGATCTGGCATATGAAAATGGGTCTCCCCATCCTTCATTATTACAGATTTCATACATTTCTTCAAAGAGTCTTGTATATCTCTGTTCTGCTGTTTCTCTTATCATCGGTAATGAGATCATTTTTTTTGTTTGAATTACTTTTATTATAAGGGATTTTATACCCAATTCTAGGTAGAGTGTGACACATAATTAACTGTCCTTCCAGAAGTTATAAAGTACATCATTTGTGTTAACGTTTTCAACATAACTAAATCCGTGGTCAAGTGCCATTTCTTCACAAAATCTTTTAGCACTATCGAAACAACCTGTTAAAACTTCAGATTGTCCGATAGGTGTATCAGGTGTTACAATTTTGAACTCTAGGTCTCCGTATCTCATTTTTAAACTCCTCTTACGTTATTTGAAAGATTTGTTTCTGTCGCTTGACATACATTGTCAACTAGGTTATCGAATGTTTGAACATCCCAACCTTTTTGCTCTGGAATATCTAACTCATATGCCATCATAACGAGGTCATATAAGAACTCATACTGTGATGATGTGACTTCGATGTTTAAACCTTTTTTCATAAATCTCCTTTGTTTCTATAGTTCTATTATAAAGGATTGAATCCTGTATTCAACATTTAATGTGACACTAATAAAACTGTCCACTTTAACTTGACTTGTGATAAAATCTCTGATCTAATTCTAAGTCTCGGATGACATATTTACAGGCAACTCTTAAATCCTCGTCATCTATCTCATAATCAGCAAATTCAACAATTTCATAAATTTTGTTGTATAACTGATACATCTGATTATCGTTAGTTCTCATTAATCTATCCTCTCGTCATAAATGCGAATTGATAACTCTGCATCCTGAGTTAATGTAATGCCCTCATCGTCAAGTGCCTTCCATATCAGGTTAGCAAGTTTTGAGTGCTTATCCTCTGGGATGACTTCCCATAAATTGATGTATCCATCAAGTTCTAATGATTGTTTGTAATTCATTTAAAAATCCTCAACTGTGAGATTGTTTACTGCATCAAAACATTTTTCTTGCATAGAGTCAAATGCTGAATTATCATACAAGTTGTTTCTATACTTGTCTGTTTTTGGGTGGCATAATAACTGAGTTAGTGATTGATGCTCTTCTATTGTTAACTTAATTAGTGGCATTATCCCATATCCTCAAATCTTTTATAAGCAAGTTCGGATGCTTCCTTTTCAATATTTAATCTTGAAATTACATCCCACTTATACTTTTCAAATAATTCTGCTAAACACTCTTCATAGAGTGATTCAAGTAACTGGTCATTTACTGGGTGTGACATTTAAACTTCCTCCCAGTAAACTGTATCAATTTTCTTGTATAGGTCAGCAACTTCGCAACCCTTACGTCTAGCAACTTGTCTTGCTATCATTTTTTCCCATCTTAGGAATGATTCATAACGTTGTTTGTTAGTCATTTTTCTCCTTTGTTTCTATACTACTATTATAAGGGATGGATACCTGTATTCAACAAATAATGTGACACTAATAAAACTGGCACACTACCACTTGACTTAATCATAAAGTGGATAATAAACTTCGGTGTCAACTGCGTGTTTCATTGTCTCATACATTGAAAATTCTGGGTCAGATAGGTCTTTACACGTTGATAGTATGTTTATAACCTCTTCCATAAGGTTCATAATCATTCTTTCTTTAGGTGTGATTTTATGTTTAGTTGACATTTTAAATACCTCTATTTGAAATTTTTAATACTGTTGACTCTATCTCTTGTAATTTAATGTGATCTTTAATTCTACTATTCTCATTACTTAGTAAGGGAATATAGTCCTCTAAAATATCATCTAAAAGTTGCTCTCTTAGTGATAGAGGGTAATCTGATAGAAGTATATCTTTAATATCTTCTATTAATAACTTATCGTAGTTTTTAGTTGTCATTGTTTAATTTCTCCATAATAGGGAACATATAAAGATCGATTTCTTCTATTATGTCATCATCTAAACCTGAGAAGTAATCAACTAAAATATCATTCAAAAGATTTTCTCTATAAACTTGAGTGATATTATCAGATAGAATGAATTTTTTTATATCATTCTGAAGTGATTGAACATTTATTTTAGTTGTCATCGTGATCTATCTCCAAAGAATCAATAAAAGAAACACAATATTGAGTAAATTTCTTAACATCAATAGGTGCTACTTTATCGTTATCTTCTCCAATATAATAGAATTGCTTATTAATATTAGAGATCAAATCAATAAGTGCTGTTTCGTTTTTTGTGTACATTATTCTGAATCCTCCTCAACTGTGAAGCGTACATATGTTAATCCTTCAGTTTGTTGTACAAATGAAGCATCAAGATTATTTTCTAAAACAAAATTGATAATTAGGTTTTCTAGTGTAGATCGATTCATTAATTTTCCTCAACTGAATAATCAAAAGGTGTTGGTTCGCAAATTTTCTCAACAAGTGAGTCAAGGTCATTTTTTGCTACATCGTTGCAATCTGTTGTTCTAACATAGTGCAATGCCATTTTTACGAGTACTGACTCCTCTGGTTCGGTCAATTCAAGGTGGCGAGTCCAAATTGTTGTTTTTTGGGTCATTTTTTTTGTTTCGTTACCTTTATTATAAGGTAGTATAGGTCGTTTTCAATATAGAATGTGCCACTATCTTAACTGTCTCATACTGTAATACAAATAGGGCAATGTATGATAATGATTTAATATACATCAGGCACTTCCCTATCGTGTAAAATTTCCATATAGTGTTGATGCTTTATCTTTTCATCATCAATTAATGAATTTTCAACTAACTCATCATACAAATTTTCATCCTGTTCGCTTTCTATGTCCTCTTGTAATTCAGCATCGGTCATTTTTTCGATGTCTTGCCATAACTGGTTCCTAGCGAAATCCACTAAATCATCCAAAGACATTTGACCTAACTGAATCTCAACATAAGACGCTTTAATCTCATTAAGTTGATTCATTTGTTTGATGTATTCATCAGTAGTTTTTGACATTAATCTTCCCTCCTATCTTTTTTAAAATCGCAATTAGCATACTCTTCAATTTCTTCGATCACTTCAGTAAAACTATCTTCCCAATAGTTTGATGCTTCATCAAGAAATTCTGCATCTGACATATTTTTGTATAGGTCATCAAGATCATCCATAACATATGCAACTAAATCTTTAGTTGACATATTATCAACATATCTCTCAACTAAAAATGATTTTAACTCTTTAATTAAGTTAGGTGTAAACTCTTTATTTACTTCACTCATCGATGAGTGGTCATAATATTTGAATTGTGACATTAGTTTGAATCCTCTAGTAATTGAATTGCATTTTCTAGGACTTCATCAATAGTAAATGATGTTCCCTCGTTGTCTTTAGGTAACTGACCAAAACCGCATAGTTTACCCATTTCTCTAATATCATAGAGATCACATAATAAATCTGAAGTGTTCATTTTGTTAACCCCACTCTTCTGATAAGATCTTCAAATTCTTGATTATGTGATCTTGTTTCGATAATGAAATCTCTTACTCTTTCTCTATCAAGTGAATCGCCATCGCCCCACTCAATATCTGTTGATGCTACTAGGTCAAGATAGTTGAGTGTTGCAAGTGCAACTTCTGCTCTAGTTAATCCGTCTATTGGATATAAACCACTTGTAGGATTGTAGAAATCCATACAGTAGTCAAGAAATTCTTTAAAGTTGGTCATAATCTTTGTTTGCTATACCTCTATTATAAAGGATGGGATGCTGTATTCAATACTTAGTGTGACACTAATTTAACTGGCACTATGCTAAAACTCTATCATAGTTTTTCATCATATCATAGTCGTTAGTCTTGTCTTTATCTGCTTTATATGCTACATCAAAGACTTTACAATAAACTAGATTAATTAAAACTTCTCTTCTATCTGGGTTAACATTGCCAGTAGTATTGAGTCTAGACTCTACCATTATCTCACTTTCCCCTTCTAATAGGATATTGAGTGCTGTTAGTTCTAAATCGTCAAGTGTGATTGTGTGAAGTGCCATTTTAGTCTTGTCCTCTAAGGTGTTGATTTGCTTGAAAAATTTTAGTTGTCCAGTATTCTATCTGATAATTAAATATATCATCATCAAGAAACTTTCTTTTATGCTCCATCATATGATATGCTTGATCGGTGCATAATTCCCATAAACCCTCTTCATATTGAATAGGTGTATCAGGTGGTAGTCTTAACTCATTCATTATGCCCCCTGATAGTAATGTGAGTTTTCTATAGTGTCTTGCTCAACAAGACGCTTATGGATTTTAAAAAGTGAATCTAAGTTAACACCTTCTAAATCTGTCCACTCACTAACATAATCTGCTTGAGACCAATCGGTATCTCCATTTTTGTATGTTGGTGCTGAACAGAAGTTACCATCCTCATCTAACCAGAATGTTCTACCAAAGTTTAATGATAGAATAGTTTTGAACATTTGTTCATAAAGATTTGGTGTGGTCATAATCTTTTGGTTGCTTATAGTACTATTATAGAGTATAGTTTAGTGTATTCTATACTCTATGTGACACTTTCTCAACTGGTTATCTCCTGTATAGATAACCACCCGCCCAAGATGCTCTGTTTAAACAGTATGCTTTATTGATCTCATCGCTAAGATCATATCTCACACCTTTAGCAGGACTTTTCCAAGATGCAGGTTTATAAACCTTACCATTTTTCTTGTCAACAAATGCGTTTACTGATTGATCTTGATAACCTTTTCCGTTATCCTCACATTGTACGATCTTGTAATACTTTCTACCTTCTCTGATTTCAAATTTCATAAGGTTTACTGTTCCATCTTCAATAGATGCTAGTCTATCCTTAGAATAGTCTGAAGTTAGATGTGTGAGTGATCTGATTGTATAAGTTCTATAGTCTTCAGTTAATGCTTCACATAATTCTTGAGTTGATTCTTTGATTGTAGTCATTATAATAAAAAAAGGGTGGTATTTCTACCTGACCCTTTTATTATAATAGTATTAGTTTTAAATTCTATAAGTGATGTGACACTATTTTAAGTGTACCCAAACTGGTTGCATTTTGCTATAAATGCTGTTCTATGGTCATCATCGAGTGCATTATTAAGATTATCATATGAATCTGTTGATAACTTCTTAACTTTACCAGAAGTACCCTCAACATATCCCCATATCTTAGTATGTCCACCTCTATCAGCAGGGGCGGTTGCTTCGATAACCAGATCATCAGTATTTACTGTATCTGCTTTTTTACTAAAAGTCCAAGTGACGCTAGAATCGTT
>CEVS01179773.1_pt1 | contig 18993 bp, 13 predicted proteins | sample 361571 | NCBI WGS metagenome assembly CEVS01 (sample SAMEA2623850, study PRJEB7988) | marine metagenome | isolation source: saline water (ENVO:00002010), including | reverse complement strand
ACCCTGCTGCTGCTATCGAATTATTCGCTGGTACAGCAACTAAGCCTTCAGCTTTAACTTAATTTATTTTTATACGGGGGCTTCGGCTCCCCTTTTTTTTATGGCTACCACAACTATTGATCTCGATACCGAACTATCCGCAGTAAACAATATACTGGGAGCTATCGGACAAGCACCAATAACAACCCTCGGACAGGTAAGTCCCGGTGTACAAGCAAAAGATAACCCAGAAGTAGCTTTTGTATTCAACCTTCTTCGTGATGCTAACGTAGACACGCAGTCTGAAGGTTGGCACTTTAACACAGAAACACATGTAGAATTTGCGATAGATAGTAATGGTAAGATTGCTATTCCTAACAATGTTCTTGCATTAGATTTACACGATAATCAGTCTAGTCGCACTATGGATTTAGTACGTCGAAACGGATTTCTATATGATAAAATAAAACATACAGATGTATTTACATCCGCCTTAGATTTAGACGTAGTATATCTCGTAACCTTTGAAAACTTACCAACTGTATTTACACGTTACATTACATACAGAGCTTCACGTATGGCTGCTACACAGCTTGTTGCTAACGCACAACTTGTTAAACTTCTTGGTTCTCAGGAACAACTTGCAAGAGCTAATCTTATGGAGTACGAATGTAATCAAGGCGATCATAGTATGCTTGGATTTGAACAAGGTCAAACTTACCAAACCTATCAACCTTGGAGAAGTCTTAGAAGATAATGGCAGGCATTACACAAACTATACCTAACTTTGTCGGAGGTATATCAGAGCAGCCCGACAACTTAAAATTTCCCGGTCAACTTAAAAATATAACTAATGCTATACCAGATATAACTAATGGTTTATTTAAAAGACCGGGTGCAAAAAGAGTTGGAACCAGCCCACTAAGCCAAGTACAGTCTAGTGGATCATGGTTTCACTACTTTCGTGATGAAACAGAAGGATCTTATATAGGGCAGATAGCAGCTGATGGTCAAGTCAAGGTATGGAGTTGTAATAATGGTCAGTTAATGACTACAAGCTACACAGTAGACGGAACAGATCACCAGACTGCAATACAGAATTATCTAGCTACAGCATCACCAGAAAATATACAAACTTTAACAATCAATGACACAACTTTTGTTAACAATCGGGATACTACTAATGCTAATACTCTCGTTGGGACAACGGGATCTACAGATTCTACACCAGATGCTTATTACGCATTTGTAGAACTTTTACGTACAGAAAATGGTAGACAGTACGGTCTTAATGTATTCAGTACTGCTGATGTTACAACTGTTAATCGTGCTACACGTCTTAAAATACAGAGTGATACACTTGATGAGTCTGATGGCACAGGGCACTGCCCCGGTATAGGTACTCAGGTATTTAGCATAGACTCTGGTAGTAAAACAAACTTAATATTTAGAATCAATACTTTAGGTCAGCAAGGTGTCAGCCCTAACTACAGTGCTAGTCAGAATGGCCCCGGTGGTAATAACTACAGATGTAGCTACAACAGAGAGGTTGTACTACTACACGGTGGAGAAGGTTGGACTACCGGTGACACAACTACTGTAACAATGGAAGGTTTTAACTATACCATACGTGTAGAAGATCATGAATCTACTCAAGTTAACGCTACACTTGGTAGTGCAGTTGGAGACGGTCTCGTACGTCCAGAACCTACACCCTTTGATGCTGATACAGCTGTAACTGCTGATACTATACTTGGTGGAATTGTTGCTGAATTACCGGGTGGTGTTTCAGCTAAGGTTATTGGAACTGGTATATACATTTATAGTAGTAACTCCTTTAACGTACAAGTTGTTGAAGATGATTTAATGCGAGTCATGCAAAGTTCGGTAAATGACGTACAAAACTTACCTAACCAATGTAAAAATGGTTATATAGTTAAAGTATCTAACGCCTTACGAGCAGAAGAGGATGACTACTATCTTAGATTCGACGGACAAAATAATAAAGATGGATCTGGTTCATGGTCAGAGTGTGCAAAACCAAGCATACCTAAAACTCTAACGAACATGCCTATTGTTATACAGCGTACTGCTGCTACAACATTTACAGTCAGACCTTTTACCTATCAGGATAGAAGAGTAGGAGATGAACTTACTAATCCGTTACCTAGTTTTGTAGGTAAACGTATTAACAAGGTATTATTTTTTCGTAATAGATTAGCATTTCTGTCAGGTGAAAATGTCATAACATCCAGACCGGGTACGTTAGGAACTCCTGACTTTTTTATAGAAACAGCTTTGACAGTATCAGCAGCTGACCCTATAGACATATCAGCTGCATCTATGTTCCCATCAGAGTTATTTGATGGTATAGAAACTAACACAGGTTTAGTAGTATTTAGCACAAACCAGCAATTCTTACTTGCATCTGATGATACAGTTTTAAATCCAGATACAGCTAAGTTACGTAGTATATCAACTTTTAATTATAATAAAACTATATCTCCTATATCTCTTGGTACTACCTTAGCTTATGTAGATAACTCAGGTAAGTTTAGTCGATTCAACGAAATGGCTAACGTAAGACGAGAAGGAGAGCCAAACATAGTAGAAGTAAGCAAGGTTATACCTACTTTAATTCCTAAAGATATTGATTTACTTACAAACTCTAGAGATAACTCTTTGGTTTTATTAGGTAAAACTAATTCAGATACAGTTATTGGTTATAAATACTTTCAAGTTGCAGAGAATAGGCAACAAGCATCTTGGTTTCAGTGGAAGTTTAACAACCCCTTACTATATCATTTTATTATTGATGACCAGTATTTCTTTTTAGATACTGATTACTACTTACAAAAGATACAACTTGTACAGGGTGACACAGATCCCACTGTAGTCTCAAATGATACTGAGTTTTTATTACATTTAGATAATCATACTACCTTAAATGGTGGAGTGTATAATAACTCTACAAATGTTACAACCTTTAGTGGTGTAAGTTGGTTAAGCAATATTACAACTCCAAATTATACTTTAGCTGTTATAGATAAAGAAGGTAGATTTGCTTTACCTACAGTATCAAGTACAACTTTGACACTTACAGGTGACTGGTCTAACTCATCATTACCCTCTGGTCAGGGTGCCTTTACAATAGGTTACATATATGACTACGAAATTAAATTTCCAACTTTTTACCCTACTAAGGTAGAGAATAATAAGCCAACAGCTGATGTTAACTCATCCTTAGTTCTTCATAGAGTTAAGTTACACTTTGGTAAAGTAGGGTCATATAATACAACTCTTAACCGTGTAGGTAAACTAAGCTACACAGATCAACATGAATCTACAATCGTAGATCAGACTGAAGCAGCTGATGTACCATACTTAGCTGAATTTATAAAAACCGTTCCAGTATATGAACGGAATACTAACGTAGATATTACACTTAAATCCACACACCCGTCCCCAGCTACGCTACATGCTATGTCTTGGGAAGGAGATTACTCACCCAAATTCTATCAACGTGTCTAATTACATACACCCAATAACAACTGAGGCTGCCTTACAGGTGGCCTCCAACCTACGCTCAGACGACTTCAGAGAGGTCACAGAAGGTCACGGGCTAAATCCTATGACCTTCCTACCATTCGTCGCTCGAGAGGGCTCTGCTGTGTATTTCACAGTGCCAGACGGCAAGACTGCCGGACTAGCCGGAGTAGGAGATGGGGGAGAAATCTGGATGTTATGTACACCAGAGATCGAACGCTATCCAATCACATTTGCAAGAGAAGCCAAACGGTATGTCGATAGCCGTGAAGAGCCTCTGTTGTGGAACATAGTCGACTGTAGAAATACAGTACATTTAAAATTATTAAAATTTCTAGGGTTCAAGTTTTTACGTACTGTAAATCATGGACCAAACAATTTACCATTTATAGAATTTTGCCGTGTGCATAGACGCTAACGCAGGGGCTAGAGCCGCTGCCAGACAAAGAGCTGCTGAAAAGGATTCAGTATTTAAACAGAAAGCCTTACAGTTCTTTAACAAAGAAACAACTCTTGCAAGAACCTTAAACAGAAATGTTCTTGGATATAGCCGTGATGTAAGTGACGCCTATACAAGAGCTAATAAGCTACTAGGAAGAAGTCGCAAAGCTAAAGAAAATCTTGTAGCTAAATATTATAAAAAGAAAAAAGTAAACGAAGGTGGTCGATCTAAAAGGTATGGACAAGGTGCATATCTAGATTTACTACGACAGCAAAGTCAACTTGAAAGCAGGGTAGAACAAACCTTCGGTAGAGATATGGCTTATATGCAGACACAGGCTCAACGTAAATACTTAGCTGCAAATGCTAGAGGACGTGAAGCATTAGGAATACCAGCTGCATACGGTTCACCTGTAATGATGCCTCCAACTAATTATCTTGGTGGTGCATTAAGTCTTGCAAGTACAGTTGTTGGTATAGGATCTGGTATAACAAACATTAGAAAAAACTGGTAACTATGACATCATCCTATCAAGGTCGTCAGTCAACTAACTATTTAGCGACTGATCCTGACCTAAGCGGTGCAGTCAATAAAGAAATTGACGCTGGCATCAAGGACACTCAAGCTTTCTACGATCAAATGGTAGAGCTTGAGAAGCTCCGTATTAAAAACAGAGATGACAATTTAGCAAGTCTTGAAGGTTTAGTAAAAGGTGTAGGTAACTACAAAGAAGAGATTAATGATGCTAATGAAATAAGGGATAAGTTTCAAAACACAGATGACTTATGGCTTACATCTAAAGAGCTTTTAGAGGAACAACTAAAAAATGAAGGCGATCTTAAAAAGGCACATCAAAAAGGTTTAGAACTTGCAGCAGATGCTGAAAGAGATGCAAACGATGTATCTAAATCACAAAAAGATAGAGAAGAAGCAAAAGATGTAGCACGTATACTTACAGCTGGCTCTTTTACTTATAGAGAAGATCAAGCAGACAGAGCTAATTTATCAAGAGCTAATCTTGAGCTTCCACAAATTTTTAGTCTAAGCTCTAAAGATGCTAACTTTCCGGGACTGGAAAAAACTTTACAAGATGCTGAAACATTTGATGAAGCCTATAATATGGTTAATCAGTATTCTATAGCCTATTTTCAGCAGATACAACGAGGAAGAAGATCAGCTGGTTTGAGACCATTAAGTCTAGGTGCAGTTCGTAGACATCTTTCTGAAGGTTTAATTATAGAAAGAAAGAAGTTAATTAAAGAGTGGACTACAACTCAAGACGATCTAATAAAAAAAGAAGCAGAAAGCCAAGACCTTATCGAAGTTGGTACTATGTTTAAAAACATGGAAACTATCGGTGAAGAAATGACGGGAGAAAATGGATGGATTACATCTAAAAAAGCTATACTAGAAGCTAGAGGTATGAGTCCCGGTTTAGCTAGTGAAACAGCTTTTAAAGAATATTTTGATAAAGTTGAAACTGTATTTGCTGATCCACAGGGTGGTATAGATGTTGAACAGCTACGTGATTTAATGACAAATGTCAAGTTTAAGTTTGCTGATGGTTCAGAGGGTACATTAAATTCTAAAAACGCACCAAAAGGAGCTAAGTTAGGGTATCAAAGATTACAGGGATTAGTTTTAGCATCTGATGCCGACTTAACTGACGAGTTAGATGATAAGAAATTTAAGATGCTTGACTGGGAAGATAATGAACATAAAGAACATATGTCAGAAGATAGAACTTTTGAAGAAGATCAAAGATATATTCTTGGATTTAAACAAAAGTTTAGCATAACAAAAAATGAAGAGTTACCCAACTTTATAAAAGATATGCAGACAAGCAGAGAACTTGATGATGAAGCGATTGTTACTGAAATTACTATTAGAAGAAGTAAGAACTTACCAGTAACTGAATCAATGATAATGAAAATACAAGATCCTGATACACGTGATACTCAGATGCAGTATGTCAATACTCCAGAACTAGGTGCATTTACAGCTGATGAAGCTAACGCTGTTGACGAACGTATCATTGCTATTACCAAGGAAGCTAAAGATTTAAAAGACTTAAATCAAGCTAAAACTGACCAGTATCTTGTTACCAGAGATAACGCTAAAGAATTTTACACTTCAAGATTTAAAGAACTTGTTGTCGGAGGACAGGCTAGAGCTACAGCATTTAGTACAGCAAAGCGTGAAACTTTAGATAAAATGGAAAAAGGAGACTTTGACCAAGAGACTCAGTTATACATTAATACACAAGCTACTTTAGATTTACAAGCAACAACCAACTCTATTGCTAAAGATCCTACTTTAATATATAGTACAGAAGAGTGGGCTGGCGAAAAACCTCATTTAGATATAGCTCGTGAATATATACGAACTAAAGGTCGTTCAAGGTATCCATCATACTATTTACGTTTTAACTTTATAAAAAATGCTGATGGTGCATATCTTACACCAGAAGAAATCTTTGAAACTAGAGTTAATAAAGTAAGTAAAGATAAACCAAAAAAAGATGAAGTGTTAAGTCCCTTACCAGAACGTACAGAATTAAAAGATAACATAGGCGATCAGAATAAGTTACTTAATAAATCTAATCCAACTAAAACTTTAGAGGTTATATCTAAACCTGAGAATCAGGAATGGATGACTAACACAGTACCAGACACAAGTGCAATCAATGCGGATTCTATTATACGTAAACTTAGATCAAATATACAACGTCAACAGGTTATAGGTGGTGTAGATGTTAGCTACAAGCAACAGACAACTATCTCAGACGAAGACAATGCACAACTACTTGAAGCTGTACCTGAGCTAAAAGATACACCATTTTTACATTTCAATAATTTGTCACCAGCAGCGGCTAAGGCACTGTTACAAATGACACCAATTAAATAATACTAAGGTATACATATGGATGATCTTAATTTAGAAATAGATCAACAGGCAGCTGATTATATTACAGATCAAGTAGATCAGCTTGCTGACACAATTCAAGAAGACGAAGCAGCTAAGGCTCAAGTCGCAAAACAAGAGCAGGCAACTGAAGCACAAGCTCTTGCTACACAAAACGATCCACGAGATGCCGAGAAGTGGGGATTTAAAGCATTAGCAAAAGAAGGACAGTCGATTTTATCTGGTGGATTACAAGACACCGTTTCATCTACTACTACATTTGCTGAGAGAACTAAAGAAGCATTGGACGGCACAATGCAGAAAGAGATCGAAGAACAAGGTTACTACAAACCTGACTGGGATCCATTTGTAAATCAAGATAATCCTATCGAAACAAAAACATGGTGGGGTAAGCAACTACGGGGGCTTGTACATTTTGGATCTATGGCAGCTGGGACAGTAGTAGCCGCAAAAGGCATAGCAGCTACTGGTGTTCCAGTATTAGCTGCTGGTGCTACAAAGCTACTTGGTGCAAGCAGTGTAGTTAGAGCTATGGGAGTTGGAGCTGCATCTGATCTTATATCTAAAGAGTCCGATGGCATGAACGCTATGGGTGCTTTACGTGACAGATATGGATGGTTTGATACTCCACTAGCTACAAGAGATACTGATTCTCCTGTAGTAATGAAGATAAAAAACATTGTAGAGGGAATGGGTATAGGCTTATTCTTTGACGGTGCAGCTTATCTTTTAGGTAAAGGATCAAAAAAAGTATTAAAACAAATAACAGACAGAAACGAGAGCGTAGCTAAACAAAGTACAGAAGCTGCTGTTGCACAGATACGTGAAGGAGAAATCCAGTTTCGTGCAGATAAAAACTCTCCAGTATCTCAACCACATCAAGGTGCTCACACATCTGAGGTAGATCCTGATGTAGCACGTAATCAGCTATCCCGTACACGTAAAGAATGGGGTCAAGAAGAAGGGTCTACGGGCTCTGTAACTAGACCATTAGAACGTGAACGTATAGCAGAGAAAGGTGGTACAGATGAAGCACAAGTTGAACGTATTTTACGTGGATTAATAAGTAGTGAAAAGTTTGCAAAAGAACTTAAGGCTGCAAAAGGAGATAGAGTTAAACTTGCTAGAACTTTTAAAGAAGCTGTAGAGGGTCATCAATCAATTACACAGGGTAGAAACGCTGTAGAAATGACTCCAAACGAGTACTTAAAAGAACTAATAGAAGCTAGACCTGACGTTGTAGATGGTGTAGAAATATTTACATCTAAGAATGTTGTAATAACTGACTTAGTTGTAGGGTCATTACTTAAACAGTTACGAGATACTGGCATAGCTGGTAGAGAAATAGCTGATTTAGTAAGCCTTGATGACATAGATGGACCGGCTAAACAGATTGTTGATACTATGTTAACTGCATTATATCATACAAAGAAAGCTAGGTTTATTAAATCTGATTCATTTAGAAATCTACAGGCTGGTAAACAGAGAGTTTCTGCCATAGAAGATGCAGTTCAAGCAGATATGGTAGATGCAAAAGATTCTATTTTATCAGTATTAAAGATAGCTAAAGAGGACGCTAGTGATGATTTACTAAATGCGTTGTTTGAAGCGTTTTCTATGATGAAAGATGTTAACTCATTAGATGATTTTGACAACTTTGCACGTAAAGTTATACTTGGAGGTCAACTAGATCCTAAAGGACCAGACCGTACAGGTACAATGATACGTGAGCTTGAAGGTGTAATGACTCATAGCATACTGTCTGGACCTAAAACTCCAGCTCGAGCTATTATGGGTACATCTATTGCAACACTTTCACGTCCTTTAGCTACAACATTAGGAGCTACATTACGTTACCCATTTAAACAAGATAGTGCTACCATACGTGCAGGGCTTGCGTCCATGAACGCTATGATAGAAGCTATACCAGAATCATTTGACTTATTTAGGTCTAGATTAAACTCTTATTGGAAAGGTGATATATCTTCTATTAAGACACGTTTCTCTGAGTTTACTCGTGGTGACGAAAACTGGGAACTAATACGTAGATGGGCAGAAGATAGTGGTAGAGCTAATTTTGGTGAACGTGCTGCATTTGGTATAGCAAACATGGCTAGATCCATGAACAATAGTAATTTTCTTACTTACTCAACTAAGCTTATGGCTGCAACTGATGATGCTTTTGCATATATCATAGGTCGTGCTAAGATGCGTGAGAAGGCTATGCGTAATGTTCTAGATTTACAGTCAGGGGACGGTATAAAATTACCTGAAATAACTCCTGAAGTTATGCGTGCGTATGAAGATGATTTCTATGCACAGGTATTTGACTCAAATGGTAACATTGTTGACGAAGCTACAAAGTTTGCACGTAAAGAAGTAACACTTACACAGGAACTCACAGGCTTTGCAAAAGGTCTTAACGATGTATTTAGTGCTGCTCCTTGGGCTAGACCTTTCTTTCTATTTGCTAGAACTGGTGTTAATGGACTTGCATTAACTGCTAAACATACACCCGGTCTTAACTTCTTTGTTAAAGAGTTTAATGATATAGCATTTGCTACACCTAGTAATCTTAAGAATGTAGAGCGTTATGGAATAACTAATGCAGTTGAACTAGCTAATGCAAAAGCGTTACAAACTGGTAGATTTGCAATGGGATCTGCTCTTGTATTTATGGCTACACAGGCATGGATGCGTGGAGATCTTACAGGTAATGGACCAGCTGACAGGCAGAAAAGACAGTTATGGTTAGATGCTAAGTATGAACCAAGAACTATTAAGATAGGTGCAGTTCGTGTTGGTTACGACCAGTTTGAACCATTTAATCTTATTATGTCGACAATAGCTGACGTTGGTGATGCTAGTTTACTTATGGGTGAAGAGTGGACAGAAAAAGAATTACAGAAAATATCATTAGTAGTAGCACAAGCCTTTACAGCTAAGTCATATCTTGCTGGTATGCAGTCGTTTGTAGATTTATTTGGTGGTAGACCCGGCCAAGGAGAAAGAATCTTAGCATCATTAGCTAATAACTCTCTACCTCTTGCTGGTTTACGTAATGAATTAGGTAAACTATTTATACCATACATGCGTGAGATAGGGTCTGGTATTGATCAATCTCTCCGAAACCGTAACTTATATGCTGAAGCGTTACCCGGTGAAGATGTACCAATTAAATATGATATGTTAAATGGTAAACCGATTAACGATTGGGACTTTTTAACTAGAGCTTATAATACTTTTAGTCCTATAAGTTTAAACTTAGACCAAGGTGTTGGTAGACAATTCTTGTTTAACAGTGGATATGATCTAAGACTTTCAACTTACTATGCACCTGACAGTACAAACTTAACTGACAGCCCAGCTATTCGATCTAAATTTCAAAAAGCTTTAGGTAATTTAAACTTAGAACGTGAGCTAGATAAGCTAGCTAAAGATCCAAGAGCACTTGCATCCTTAGAACAAATGAGAAAGGATATACGTGATGGTAAACGTGCACAATATGATGCAAGAAACTACTGGCATAATGGTAAAATAGATCAAATTTTTCAGAAAGCTCGTCGTAAAGCATGGGCATCAATTATGCAAACACCAGACGTTGCAGAGTTAATATCAGAACAGAAAGAAGCTAAACGTCAAAAGCTACTAAAAAGAAAACAAACTACAGACATTTTAAATATAAATAAATAATGGCTACAACTACAAAGGAATATACAGGGGATGGTTCTAAAGGTGTAGCCGGTGGTGCACAACTAACCTTCCCTTTTCCCTATCTAAAAACTGAAGACATAAAAGTATCTCTCGATGGGACGATACTTGCAACAACTAAATACACATTTCCAACAGCAACCTCCATCCAGTTTAATGCTCTTGGAAGCTCACCATCTGCATTTGAAACATTAAAACAAGAGACTAACGGAGCTCCTAAAACTGGTGTTACTATATTAATATTTAGAAAAACAGGTATGGACTCGCCTCAGGCTGTCTATGCTACAGGCTCATCAGTGAGAGCTACTGATCTAAATAATAACCAAGACCAGTCTTTATTCTTTGCACAAGAAGCGTCAGACATAGCAAACCCCCTTATATCTTTGCTACAGACATTCAAAGCAAATACCACCACTAAAGTCGATCAATCTCTTGTATACTATGATGCAGCGACATCAGAGTTCAAAGCAGATTCAACAACAACTAAATCAACAATTGTGGACGGAGGTTCCTTTTAAAAATGGCTCAATTAAGAATAAAAAGATCTACTGGGTCAACAGCACCTAGTAGTTCAGCTTTAGCAAACGCTGAATTAGCGTTTACAGAAGGTGATGATATACTATATTATGGAGAAGGTACAAGTGGTAGTAATGCTGCATCAGTAATTAAAATTGGTGGATCTGGTGCTTTCTGTGATTTAACAACAGCACAAACTCTAGCTGGTAACAAAACATTTAGTAATGATGTTACTATTACAGGTAACTTAATAGTTAACGGTACAACTACTACAGTTAATACTACAAACACAACTGTAAGTGATCCTTTAATGGAACTTAATAGCGGTGCTAGTTCTAACGCTAACGACTGTGGAATCCTTATTGAAAGAGGTTCAACTGGTGATAATGCTTTTATAGGTTTTGACGAAAGTACTGATAAGTTTACTGTAGGTACAACAACAGATACAGCTAGTTCAACTGGTAATTTAAACCTTACAACAGGTACATTAGTTGCGTCATTAGAAGGTAATGCAACTACTGCTACTACATTACAAACCGCAAGAGATATAGGTGGTGTAAGTTTTAATGGATCATCTAGTATAAATCTTCCCGGTGTAAATCTATCTGGAAACCAGAATACATCTGGTAATGCTGCAACTGCTACAATACTAGCAAACACTAGAACTATAGGTGGAGTATCATTTAATGGTTCTGCAAACATAAACCTTCCCGGTGTAAATACATCTGGTACTCAGAACACTTCTGGTAATGCAGCTACAGCTACAACTGCTGCAACAGCTACAAATGTTACAGGCACTGCACATGGTGGTTCTAGTGAAACTGTTTATATAACTTTTATAGATGGACAAACTGGTTCACAAGGTATTGAATCACATAGTAATTTAAGTTATAATCCATCTACTGGTGTACTCTCAGTTGGACAGATCGACGGGGGCACGTTTTAAATGGCTACCAAACTACTACATAAAAGAGGTACAAGTGATCCTACTACCTCTGATCTTGATGTAGGTGAGATTGGTATTAATACTACTGATGGTGGGATCTTTACAAAAACCTCTGGCGGCTCGATTGTCGAAGCTGGCGGAGGAGGAGGAGGTGGCGGTGGTGTTACCTCTGACTCTGATGGAAACACAGTTGCTGGAACTAATGCTGGTGATAATTTTACAAGTGGTCAGGCTTTAGGTAATACTTGTTTCGGATATGATTCTGGAACTGATATTAATACCGGTGACAAAAATAGTTTCTTTGGATATCAAGCTGGTGCAAACGCTACAGATGCTAAACAATGTGTCGCTGTAGGATATCAAGCTTTGCATAGTGTTGGATCCAGTAGAAGTTTCCAAACTGCTGTCGGTTATCAAGCACTATATCAAAACGCTCACGGACAAGAATGTACAGCTGTTGGTTTTAAAGCATTATATAGTAATAGTTCTGGAGACGATCAGTGTGCTTTTGGAGTTTACTCTCTAACAAACTCTAACGGAGCTAATAATAGTGCATTTGGCTACAAGTCACTTATGGATGTATCCAGTGGTACTGAGAACTCTGCTTTTGGAAGTTTAGCGTTAGAGAATAATACTTCAAACGGTAACACTGCTGTTGGGTATAAAGCTTTAACTACAAACACAACCGGTAGCTGGAACACAGCAGTCGGTCATGAGGCACTTCAGAATAACACAGGTGCGACTAGCTGTACCGCTGTAGGTGTCGAAGCATTAAAAAGAAATACAACTGGTGAAGCTAATGTAGCTTTAGGTGCTTATGCTTTAAACTACAACATTTCTTCAAGCAATAATGTTGCTGTAGGAGAAATGAGTTTATATAATAGCACAGGTACTGCTAACGTTGCTATGGGTCATCAAGCTGGTTATACCCAAACAAGTGGTACCAGAAATGTATTTATAGGTTTTGAGGCTGGACACGATAATACAACGGCAGATGACAATACTGCTGTTGGCTATCAAGCTTTAGATAAATGTACATTCGGTACAAAAAATGTTGCTATTGGATCACAGGCTTTACAAGGAATCATAGATAAAAACGGCAATACAGCTGTAGGTTATGAAGCCGGTAAACCTCATACAGGTCACAACAACACACTTATAGGTTATCAAGCTGGTGCAACAGCTAACTCTGGTGATAATAATATTGTTATTGGAAAAGAAGCTTACACTTCAACAACGTCTGTATCTAACGAAATTACTTTAGGAAACGGCAACCACACTAAGTTTAGAGTTCCCGGGACTGACCTAGAATCATCCGCTGGTGTACTGGATATTAAGAATAGCGGAACAGCATCTGAAATGCGTTTATATTGTGAGTCTAGTAATGCTCATTATGCAGCTCTTAAATCGCCTGCACACTCTTCTTTTTCTGGTAACTTAACTTTTACTATACCATCAGCTTATGGTACTAACGGACAGATTTTACAAAGTAATGGATCAGGTGGCACTTCATGGACTACTCCAACTGGAGGTACATCTTACTCAGCTAGCTCTGGATTAACTTTATCAGGTACAGCTTTCTCAGTTGCTTACGGCGGCTCATCATCTAACGAAGTTAGAAAAATTACCACATCTACATCAGCTCCTTCTGGCGGCAGTGATGGAGATATATGGGTTAAATATACTTAAAAATTATGACAACAATTAAATACGTTGATTATGAGGGACAAGCTGGAACTGGTGACGGATCTTCATATGCAAATAGAGCCGGAGACATACAATCTTTAGGTTCTCATACTATGTATGCTACAGGAGACTATGAGATAAGAGTAGCAAAAGGACATACAACAAACTTAGGAAACGGAAAAGTACAGAAAAGAGGATGGTATAATTACTGTGGATACGATAACTGTAGCTTAAGTAGTAGTAATAGTTACTGGGTTTTTAGTACAACTAAAGGTGGTACAGGTTTTAGAGTATCTAACTTTAGCGGAGATGCTGGTATAGTAACTGGATCATTTGTTGAAATAGTTGGTAACAAATGGTACTATAACTCAGGATTGGGTACAGGTTTCGGAGATGGCTCAGGTAACCAACAAATGGGAAATTTACTTGGACTAAATGGTTTATGGAAAGTTACTGTAAATAGTGGTTATGCTTATTTAGATGAGTATACAGGTATGTTTAATAAAGCACAATCTGATGGTTGGAGTACGTGCTACAAGGCAGACGGAACTCAAATTAATCCTATTGGTTCTACATCTAATTATGGTAAGTTTAGTGATGTTTCTGGAGCAGTCGTTGAGATGGCTTCCGCTTTACCTATAAAAGAAATTTGTAGTACATCTTCTGACACAAATAGACCAAACTGGACACAGGATAACAGTAACATAACTGTTTATGATTACTGGGATCAGTGGCAGACTTGGAGTAGTAACACAAGATCGTGTAAACCTCCCGGTATGGATTGGTGGGAAATTAATAGTAGTGCACCTACTGGAAGTACTCTTTGCCATTATGAGTTACCCGGTGGAGCTATGGATTTAAGTGCTTATCAAGGTATAACACTTGAATTAACTCTACGTAACCAATATAATTCAAATATCGTACAACCGCCTAATGCTACAACAAACGGTAAACTATCGCTTAATTTATGTACTGATACTGCTGGTCAGACTGTTGCTCATAAAATACCTTTAGACTTTAGATATTTTAATAAGTCTTATAGTAGAGGTCATATGACTTTAGATCTTGGGACTAATCTAAATGCTGCTATTAAATCAGTATCAATAATTCAAGATCATAGTACAAATCAAACCTTCCAGTTTGGTATATGTAATGTATGTGCTTTTAAAACTAGCACCACTCAGCGTTTAGATCATACTTATGTTATTGGTCTTAAGACTACTGCTGACCCAGAGTGGTGGGGTATTAAATACTTTGACGAAAAGCATAACGCTATTAGGTTAATTACTAACCCAGATTATTTTTACGAAAATTATGATGAATTTGGGTATTATGGTGGACCTCACTCTTGTAAATGGAGTGCAATACAAAACGCAGTAACTGTTTATGCAGAAAAAACATATCCATTTGGTGTCTATCATACTGATTCTACTTATGTAGGTAGTAATGAGAGCACTCTTGGTTCTGGTAATTATTATATAAGGCCAGACTCTTTTGGATCTGGAACAGCATCTAACCCAAATAAAATTTCTGGTGGTTGGAATCGTACCGATATGTCAAGTAAAGTAACGGGCGACCTTACACATTTCTTACATCCCGGACCGTCTCAATATGCGGGAGTACGTTATAACAGTTATAGTAGTTCTAATGGTAGATATATTGATTGGGAAGATCTAAGTTTTCATAAAATGAGAATTGAGTTTTTTGGGTACTATTTAAAGCTAAAAAATATTTATTGCAACTTATCTTACCAAGCCACCTTCTTAGGAAGATATCCTAGAGGCTGCGGAATACGGCAGCAAAGTTTCCGTAGGCGAGGAAGCAGTACTGTAATGTCTGGCAATGAGTCCGATTCGGCTGAAAGAGCTGCAGTACCGGCAGCTGATAATTATTACTATGAGTGGGGTTGGTGTGGTAACGATCATCATTCGTTTGGCTATGGTGGTAACGGATTAGTATGGAGCATTGTAGATGTTCAATGTATGCCTCAATACATTAGATTCCAAGGCGATAGTAATATGTCAAATGCCTATAGAGATGCGAGAGATAACATAACTATAAACATGTTAGTATCAGGTAATAGCCCAAAATCTACTATGCAGTTAAACTTTGAATACTGCAAAGGGTTTCTTATTAAAGATTGGCATACAATTAATAACAATATGCAAATCGGTAACAAGGCACATGTTACTATTGAAGATATGAGCTATGTGGCTCAAGCAGATAACGGTGTAGATCAATTCTGGGGATCATATTATACTCCAGACAACTGTCTTCAATGGAACAGTCCTAATATTAAATTATTAGGTGGAACGTCTGATTCAAGAATATACTTCTATGAAGATGCAAAAGTTAAAGGCTTTACCTATACAGGAACTCAAGAACATCATTTAACAAATGAGAAGCTAGAAGTTATGTTAGCTAACCAAAATGGTATTGCTGGTAATGGTAAGTACATGAAGTATTACTGGAATATTACACCGTCAAGTACTATAAGACATAGTAACTCAGGACTTGCATGGAAACTAGCACAAACAAGCACAAGTGCTGTTCCTATATATGAGATAGCAAAAGTAGCTGTTGCTGGTAGTGGAACTGTAACCGTGAAGTTATGGGTATATAGAACTGTATCTGGTACTAATACATATGCTTTATTAAGGATTCCAGAAGACGATATTATTGGAGTAACTCTATCTGAAATGAACAGTACTAACGGTGCAGCTAATACATGGACTGAACTTACAGTAACTGCTACACCAACTGCTGCTGGAATTATGCCTGTTGAAATTGAACTGGTCGATACTACAGGTAGTGGTTTCTTTTACTTTGATGACTTAACTATTACCCAAACATAATTATGAAGTACGTAACTACACACAGAGATACAAATATTGCCGGTCAAGTTGTGTATCATATGCAGCTAGATGCTACAAGAGGTTGTATATTAACTTATAATGAACCACAAACTCAAGCAGTATTAGATAAAGACTGTGACCAATATCTTGCTTATGAAAATGCTAACGCAGCAAAGCAAGCACTAATAGATAAAGCTATAGCACAAGCTTTTTGGACTGAAGACGAGAGGAAACATTTAAGTGAGTAATACCGTTTACGTTAATGTAAATGGTGTCTGGAAACAAGCTACTGATTACTACGTAAACGTAAATGGAACTTGGAAAACTGGTACAGTATTCTCCGCAAATGTATCTGGAACTTGGAAAGGGGCTACAGCAGCTCCTCCCTCTGGGGTTTCACTTCCAGATTATTTAGATCTAGCCAGTTTAGATTATGCTGAATTTGGTTGTTTACCTATTGTAGATGTTGCAGCTAAAAGTGGGCTTAACACTAACACTTTAGATTATGCCTACTTTGGGGTCAAACCTGTCTGGGCACTACCATCTAGCTTTGTTTATCAGCCACCATCAGGTGGGGGAGGAGGAAGTACCCCTACAAATGTTTTACCAAAATACAATTCGTCTAATATAACTTTAGATGATTTTATAGAGTTTCAATGTAAACCTTTGGTTCATATTCCAGCAAACTCTACCATAAGCACACTACCTTTACAATACGCTGAGTATACTTGTAAACCTTTTGCTAGTAATGATAATAGCTATACTTATACAGCTCCAACGTCAAACTATGGTGCTGTTACAGGTTTAAGTGGTTATCATCCTTATGGATATGCTGCCGGACAGTTACTACATCTTAACGGTATTGCATATAAAGTTGTTGCCGGAAGAGATTTAGATACTTATATTATAGGTAATCACGCTTATCCAATTAGTAATAACTATACAGGAAATGGAACTGGTTTAAAAATAGAAGTAACACACAATGGTTCTAGTGGTGCACTTCAAGATAATACTACCAGCCCTCCTACTTATGACGGAGGTGTTTTAATTAAAGACGGTGGAGGAGGTTATGTTGTAGGAGATCATGTTAAGATCAAACATAATGTTCAGAATAAGATTTTCTGGTATAATTCGGGTAACTTAACTACAGCTAATTCTACTAGAGCTGCTGTAGCCGGTAATACTTATACTGTATATATTACTCCAGCTATGACCAGTGGAAATGGTTATGGTCAAACTTATTATTTAACAGTAAAAACAGATGGAAGTATTGACACTTCTACTATTTACGGGTCTGGATCCTTTGATTATGATAATTTAGGTCAAGATTATGCGATAAATGAGACTGTAACAATTCCAGATTCTTTGGTAGGAAACACTGGAGCACCCGATTTAACCTTAAGTATTCAAGATATCGTCGATGACGGTTGGGAAGCAATAAGAACAGTAACCTCAGTTACGTCTGCACCAACACCGCCTGCCTCTATTCTTCCAGACTCCGATAGTTCTGGAACATTAGATATTGCAGAATTTTCTGTAAAGCCACAAGCTTTTATGACCGCAAAAAGCACAATAGATTCTAGTACTCTCGACTATGCAGAGTATCAAGTTTTACCAATGTATACACAACCTTATTAACCACCCTATGGAAATTTTAACACCCTTTAGCTATCTTTTTGGTTCACAAGTTTTAAAAGAAGATTTTTCTGAATTAGATAAATCTACAGATTATCAGTATGGTAACAGCCAAGCAGAGATAATTCAAAATGTAGACAATTATAGAATTTTAGAAAAGTATCCAAAGTATAAAATAATACTAACTGCTCAGTTTAAGTACTTCATAAAGAAGACTATGAACTACCCAACTGTTGATTGGCAAATATCAACTTCTTGGATAACTTGTTTAAACAAAGGTGATAGAGTGCATTTCCATAATCACAAAAACTGTTTATGGAGCTGCGTTCTTTACTTTGGTGAATACGGTGACGACGCTGCTCACTTAGCTTTTAGAAATCCTATATCTGAACGAGAACATTTTTTACTCGGTAAAGATAAAGGTACACCTATGACTCAGGATATAGCAATAAAACCAGAACACAATTTACTTGTGATTTTCCCAAGTTCTATAAATCATTATTCTATGGTTAATAATGAAGACGGAAGAAAATCATTAGCATTTAACATGGTACCTGTAGGAAAATATGGAAGCGGAGATTCTTCTTATAATCCATCATGGTTCCATCAATAGACTTACCACCGGCTATGGAGATAGAGACTATATCCATACCGTTACCTAGAGCTGACGTGCCTTACTATATTCCTATGGTTGTACCTCCTAGTGATCTACGAGATCCAGAAGGTGCTAAACCTGTAGAGACTAAAGAGGT
>CEVS01029050.1_pt1 | contig 19270 bp, 17 predicted proteins | sample 361571 | NCBI WGS metagenome assembly CEVS01 (sample SAMEA2623850, study PRJEB7988) | marine metagenome | isolation source: saline water (ENVO:00002010), including | reverse complement strand
CAAACAACCCGTTATATACAACATACGTATAAATAAGACTAATTAAATTTTATAATAAAATTAATTGTTTTTTATACGATAACATAAAATGATTGTTAAAATACCATCTATAAGAGAAAACGTTTCAATAGTTGAAAGCTTTATCGAAAACGCTGGAGATAAGGTAAAAATCAAAGAAAGTATCTATGGTAACGTATTGGTTTCGGTTACAGAAGCTGTAAACAACGCAATAGTGCACGGAAACAAAGAAGATAAAGAGAAAAAAGTTAAAATCAAGTTACTCAAAAACAAAAAGAGCGTGAGGTTTGTTATAGAGGATGAGGGGGTTGGTTTTGATTATGACAGTCTACCTGACCCAACGAGTCCAGAAAACCTTGACAAGGTAAAGGGAAGGGGAATCTTTCTAATTAAGAACCTTGCTGACAAAACAAAATTTAAGGAAGGTGGTCGTGTTGTTGATATGTTGTTCAAGCTGTAAAATGCACCTCATAAATTTTTTTTCTGAAAAAAAAACATTCGAAGTAAGCCAAAAGGATAAGCTGAGGTTATTACTTAAAGAAGTTTGTAAACAAGAAAACGCTCAGTTAAGCTTTATAAATTGTGTTTTTTGCTCTGACGAATACCTACTTCAAATTAACAAAAAACACCTTAAACACAACTTCTTGACGGATATAATAACGTTTGATTTTTCTGAAAAAAAAGACCAAATCGAAGGAGACTTATACATAAGTGTTGATCGAGTAAAGGAAAACGCAAAGAAATATGGCGATACTTTTAAAACAGAAACTATTAGAGTTGTTTTACATGGTCTACTTCATTTAATAGGATATAAAGACAAATCAGAAAAAGAGAAAAAAAGGATGAGGGTCTTAGAAAATAAATATGTTTCTTTGTATATGGAATTATAACGTTCCACGTGGAACTTTTCAGTTATGTTTGATAAATATGATATAATAGTTGTTGGTGCAGGGCACGCTGGTTGTGAGGCTGCTGCTGCTGCTGCTAATATGGGGTCAAGGGTTTTACTTGCCACAATGAACATGAACACAATAGGGCAAATGTCTTGCAACCCAGCTATAGGGGGTGTGGCAAAAGGACAAATTGTTAGAGAAATTGATGCTTTGGGTGGATACACAGGTGTTGTTGCTGACAAAACAATGGTTCAGTTTAGAATGTTAAACAGATCAAAAGGACCGGCAATGTGGTCGCCAAGAGCACAAAGTGATAGGGTTAGGTTTGCGGAAGAGTGGCGTTTACTATTAGAAAGAAACAAAAATGTAGATTTTTGGCAAGAAATGGTAACGCAGCTTCTTGTTAAAAAAGATAAGGTTATAGGTATTAAAACCGCTTTAGGTGTAGAAATTAGGGCCAAGTCTGTGGTTTTAACAAACGGAACTTTTTTAAATGGGTTAATTCATGTGGGTGAAAAGAATTTTGGTGGGGGTAGGAGTGGTGAAAAAGCTTCAAAAGGTATCACTGAACAATTAGAGGTGTTAGGTTTTAAATCCGGTAGGATGAAAACGGGGACGCCACCTAGAGTTGATGGGCGATCATTAAACTACAAAAAGATGGAAAGTCAGCCGGGTGATAAGGATCATGGTTTTTTCTCTTTTACAAACAATAAAAAACTTAAAAAACAACTCGAATGTCACATAACATATACAAATAAAGATACACACTCTTTTTTGGAAGAAGGTTTTGATAGGTCTCCTATGTTTAATGGGAGAATTAAATCAATTGGACCTAGGTATTGCCCTTCTATTGAAGACAAAATAACTAGGTTTAAAGACAAAGAGAGACACCAAATATTTGTAGAACCTGAAGGTTGGAACACGGTTGAGGTTTATGTTAATGGGTTTTCAACATCTTTACCCGAAGAGGTTCAGTTAAAAGCTCTTCGGTCTATCGTTGGTTTTGAAAAAGTAAAAATGTTTCGTCCTGGGTATGCAATTGAATATGATTTTTTTCCACCAACGCAGCTTTTTCCAACGCTTGAAACAAAACCAATAAAAAACCTTTATTTCGCAGGACAAATTAACGGAACAACGGGTTATGAGGAAGCGGCCTGTCAGGGTTTAGTCGCTGGAATTAACGCACACAATAAAATTAACAATAAAAAGGATTTTATTCTTGGGCGCTCAGAAGCTTATATAGGTGTTTTAATTGATGATTTAATCAACAAAGGCACAGAAGAGCCTTATAGAATGTTTACTTCCCGTGCAGAACACAGAATATTGTTAAGGCAAGACAACGCTGACCTTAGATTGACAGAAATTGGTTATAAAATAGGGCTTGCGTCAAAAAAAAGAATGAATATGGTCTTAAAAAAGAAAAACACCATAAATAGTATTGCAGAAGAAATTAAAAAAATCAAAATCAAGCCCAAAGAGGTTAATCCTTTACTTAAAAGAAGAAAATCTTCTACAATAAGTGAATCAAAAATTGTAGAGGATCTAATCAAAAGACCTAACATTCATTTGAGTGACTTTAAAGAGCTTAAAAGTGTATTTTCAAACAACAGGTTAGAAACCGAACAGGTTGAAATTAATACAAAATATGAAAGTTATATTCAAAAAGAGATGGAAACTGTTGAAAAAATAAAACGCCTTGAAAATAGTAAAATACCAAAAAATTACAATTACAAAAAAATAAAATCGTTATCATCTGAGGCTGTAGAAAAGCTTACTGCGTTAAAACCTCTTTCAATTGGACAAGCTTCAAGGATTAGCGGTGTTTCTCCAGCTGATGTTTCTATATTAATGGTGCATATGAAAAAATGACTTTAAAAAAATGTGTTATTTGTGATGGCATAAACTTTTCGAAAAAAGTTAGTGTTCGTGATCCTCTTAAAAAGTCAACGAAATACAGCTTAATGTTGTGTCTTTCTTGTAAAACGGTTTCAACAACACCCATACCTAAGGATTTAGATCAGTATTACAGTGTAAACTATGACTCTTACCAAAAAAAAACCTCCCTTTTTTCTAAAATATACAGCTTTGCGCAAAACTTAAACAATTACCGTAAGACAAAAATACTGAAACAAATTAACGCCAAGTCAATACTGGATTATGGCTGCGGTTCTGGTAGTTTTGTAAGATATACGTCCAAGAGGGGTTACGAAACAAACGGCTATGAACCCATAAACGATACGAATGACACTAACATTAGTGATTCAATGGAGACTTTTAAAAACAAAAACTTTGATTGCATAACCATGTGGCATGTGCTTGAACACACTAAGGATCCCGTCAGTATATTAAAGGAACTAAAAAGAAAATTACAAAAAGGGGGTAGCTTATTGCTTGCTCTACCAAACTACGATTCATACGATAACATTTATTATAAAAAAGAGTGGGCTGGGTATGATGTGCCAAGACATTTATACCATTTTAATAAAAAATCAGTAATGTTTTTATCAGAAAAAACAGGTTTTCAATTAATTGGAATGAAACCTCTTTATTTAGATGCTTTTTATGTGTCTATATTAAGCGAAAAAAAGAGAAAAAGTTTTTTACCTGAAATTAAAGGTCTTTGGGTTGGATTGGTCTCTAATATATTGTCCTTTTTTAGTGGGAATCCGTCAAGTATTATTTATATATTAAAAAAATGAAAAACATATTCACTTGTTTTGTTGCTTTATTTGCGCTTAGCTGTGCTCAAATGAGCCCGCTAACTGGTGGGTATAAAGACACAATACCACCTATTATCATACAATCGTTTCCTGCTAATAATAGTGTTAACTCTAATTTAAAGGATTTTTACTTTGCTTTTAATGAACCTGTTGATGCGTCAAAACTGAGTGAAAGTTTAATCATATCACCCTACTACACCGGAAAAAAAGAGGTTAATTATAAAAAAAATGAAGTGTTTATTTCTTTTGATACATCTTTCACAAAAAACACTACCTATATAATTAATTTTGCTGGTGGTATAAAAGATGTTACAGAAGGAAATGACCTTTCAAACTCAAAAATTGTCTTTTCAACCGGTAACTACATTGACTCTTCTTCTGTCTCAGGAATAGTGTTCTCTCCCTTAGAAAACAAGAGGGTTGAAAACGCTTTAATTGGGCTTTATAACGAAAATGATTCGCTTGATTTGTTTACAAAAAAACCTACTTATTTTACTTTTAGTGATAAGAGCGGTTTATTTAAAATAAACAACATTAAACCTGACTTATATACTTTATATGCATTTAAAGATGAAAACAAAAACTTTTTAGCTGATTACAAAAATGAACCTTTTGGTTTTATGCAAAATTCTATTCCTATAAATAACAACAAGAAAAATGTTTTGGTAAATCTTTATGACGAAGATTTGTCTGAATTAAAACTTCTTAGAAAAAGAAACAGAGGAAATGTTTATGAGCTGGTGTATTCTAAAGAGGTAGCTAGTGTTGATATTACAAGCGATGTGAGTCTTGATTATAGTTTAAACGATAACAAAAACGTTGTTTTTTATAAAAACTTTAATGTTAAAGACTCGCTGTTTGTTGTCATTGAGGCGATAAGTTTTCAAAATAAATCAACCACAGATTCTTTATACATTTCTTTTGGGGATGAAATTGGGTTTAAAAAAGATTTTACTCACCTTTTTAACACTGACCTTAAATTTGAACTTGAAGACACAATTTTCTACACTGTGCAATTAAACAAACCAACTAAAGCCGAGGTGTTGGATTATAAAATATTGTTAGATACAATGCTTGTTCCTGATTCTGTTTTTCACAAATCCGGATATAAAAAGATAAATAATTTTAAAGGGTGGTTTAAAATAGATAAGGGTAGTGTTTTTGAATTTTTAGATAATCACAAAAGTTTATATCAAAATAAAGAGCTTAATGACTCTTTGGCTAGCATATTAGATACATATTATGATAAAATAAACACCAACCTCTTAACATTTAGAATAGATAAAGGGAGTGTTATTTCTATTGAAAACGATACATTAAAAAAGATATCTGAAAACTTTTCTTTCAAAGGTGATGATTTTTATGGTGAACTAAATGGTTATGTTTTGGATAGTTTAGAAAGAAAACGCTTAAAAGTTGAGCTTGTCTCTTTAGATATAAAAAAAGTATACAACAACATTAATCAAGGCTCAAATATCTTATTTAAAAATATCCCGCCAGGAAAATATTATTTAAGAGTTATCTATGACGATAACTTAAATAATGAGTGGGACTACAGGTCAATATTATCAAACAATATAAGTGAAGAGATTGTATATTTTGAAAAAGAAATTGAAATAAGATCAAACTGGGTGATAGAAGACTTGGTTTTTGATGTTAATAAAAGTGTTGATTTTTTGTTTGAAAGATTAAATTCGGAAAAAGAGTAAATTAGTTTTCAGTAATGCATATTTAATTAACATAAAGATATCTACACTGTTTTTTAACATTATTTTAAAAATAATATAAGTTATTCGTTATCAATGTTTTATGTGTTTAAAAGATGTCAACTATTTGTTTATAAAAGATATTAACATATTAACATTCTAATAATAAATAATGAAAATAATAATAAAACAAATAATATATATATAATTAAAATTGTTGCTTTTAATAAATTAACAAATGAATAAACATCTTATATTTTTTATATAATCTTGTTATATATATGAGAAAATTTAAGATAAAAAAAGTAGTTATTATAGGATCTGGTATTATGGGTTCTAGAATAGCATGTTACCTTTCTGATGTAGGTTTATCAGTTAATTTATTAGACATTCCAGGTGATAAAAAAAATAGAAATAAAATTGTTACTGAAAACTTTATCAAAACAATAAAATCAAGACCAGAACCACTTTTAGACATAAATCAAGATCACAATATAAACTTAGGAAACATTGAAGATCACACAAATAAAATAAAAGAATCCGATTGGATTATAGAGGTTGTTTCTGAAAACATAAATATCAAAAGAAAGGTTTTTGATATTATTGAAAAAAATAGATCTAAAAAATCAATAGTTAGCACAAACACATCTGGGATTTCTATTAATAAACTATGTCAAGGTAGGAGTAAAAAGTTTAAAGAAATGTTTCTAGGCACGCATTTTTTTAACCCACCAAGACAATTAAGGCTTCTAGAAATAATACCTAATAAAAATACCAGAAAAGATTTGGTTGACTTTTTAATTAAATACTCAGAGAAAACATTAGGAAAAGAAGTTGTTAAGTGTAAAGATACTCCGGGTTTTATAGGAAATAGGGTGGGTATATTTTCCTTGATGAGCTGTGTACACAATTCGTTAAAGTTTAACCTTTCTGTTTCAGAGACAGACTATCTAACAGGAAACATCATAGGAAGACCTAAATCAGGTACGTATCGAACAATTGATATTATAGGTTTAGACACACTACATAATATAAATAAAGATTTTGTTGAAAACATAAAACACAAACGATCTAAAGAAACATACTCTTTTCCTCAACAGATTCAAAAAATGTACGAAAAGGGATTTTGGGGTGAAAAGACAAAAAAAGGTTTTTACAAAAAGGAAACAGACAAAAACGGAAAAAAGCTTTTTATGGAAATTGACACCAATAAATTATCTTTTTTTAAAACAGAAAGTATAAAAAACAAGAATATTTATGAGGGGTTCTCCCCAGATAAACTTTTAGAGATTAACAACAAACATGGTGAGTTTTACAAAAAAGTTTTCTTTGATTTATTTAGCTATTGCTCCATAATAATTCCAGAAATAAGTAAAGAAATTTATAAAATAGATAAAACATTAAGGTATGGCTTTGGTTGGAACATAGGCCCCTTTGCTTTATGGCAAGAGCTCGGAATAAAAAAAGTTTGTAGAATGATGAAAAAAGAAAACTACGAAATTGGAGGGTGGTTAAAAGAACTTATAAAAAAAGAAAAACCTTCCTTTTTTGAGGTTGTTGAAAACAAGAAAACTTGCTATAACTTAAAGACAAAAAAAATTTCGCTTGGCACGAACGAACCTCAGTTAATAAACCTAAATAGTGTTAGTAAAAAGACGATAATTAACACCAAAAAAACCAAATTATCAGACGTCCAAGACGAAATAACCCTTCTTGAGATAAAAGAAAACATTACAACAAAAGAAACTATAGAAGAACTATTAAAAGCAATAAAACACGCTGAGAAAAACTTTTCTGGGCTAATCATCAGGCTTAGTAACAACAAAACCCCTTTCGGCGCATTTTTAGGAGAACACTTCCGTGATATTGTCAATAAAGACAAGAAAAAAATAGAGGAAACAATAAAGCTCACTCAGGAGCTTAACTTTAAGATAAAAACATGTTCAATTCCCACCGTATGTCTAGTTTCTGGTTTTGTTGTAGGACCAAACCTTGGGTTGGCGCTACATTCAAACCAAAGGTCATGTTACATCGAGTCTTATTTGGGTGTTGTAGAGTTAGGCTTTGGCTTGGTTCCTGTTGGTGGGATTACCAACGAACTATTAGTAAAATTAGACCAAGAAAAGGCCCCAGGAGACCCTGAAAACAATAGGCTCTCTTTTTTACATGAAAACTTTACGTTTAAAAAAATATCATCATCAGCGCGGGTAGCAAAAAGAAACGGTCTCTTAGACTCAAGAGAGGGCTTAGTGTTTAACCCAAAAAAGACAATTTTAGACGCAAAAGATAAAATAAAACAATTAAATAAAAAGGGGTTTGTCTCAAACCTAACAAACACTAAAGTTACAGCAAGGGGATCACAAAGTCTTGCTTTGCTTTATACCCAAACAGAAAACCTTAAGGAGTCTGGCTTTTTAAGCAACCACGATAAATATGTTTCTGATATGTACTCTTATCTCCTCTGTGGTGGAGAGGTAAGCGAACAAATTAAAGTTGATGAGTCTTATTTTTTGAACCTGGAGAAAGATGTTTATATGGAAGTTTGTTCTGAACCTAAAACAATAGAAAGGGTTGAGCATTTTATAAAACACAAAAAAGTATTGAGAAACTAGATGAGAGAGGCATACATCATATCAGGCCTTAGGAGCCCTATAGGAAAAGCAAAAAAAGGATGCTTTAGGTTTACAAGGCCTGATGACTTAGCATCACAGGTTATAAAAAAGTTAGTTAAGACGACACCCGGATTGAAAGGAGATATGGTTGAAGATCTCATTGTTGGGAACGCTGTACCTGAGGCAGAACAAGGAATGCAAATGGGTAGATACATTTCTTTACTTTCATTACCAAAAGAGGTTCCTGGTTTCGTTGTTAACAGATACTGTGGATCAGGACTTGAAGCTATTCATCTAGCCTTTTCTAAAATCCAATCTGGGTATGCAGATTGTATTATTGCTGGAGGGACGGAGTCTATGAGTATGGTTCCTTTTTTAGGTTACAAAACCTCACCGAATTATAACTTATCTAAAACATCCCCAGACTATTACCTTAACATGGGGTTAACTGCGGAAAAACTTGCTAAAAAATATAAAATAACCAGGGAAGAGTCGGATCATTTTTCGTTTAATTCTCACAAAAAAGCTATCGATGCAATTAGAAAAGGGAGGTTTAAGGGTGAAATAACCCCAATAGAAATAGAGGAAACAAAAATAATAAATAACGTAAGAGAAAAACAAAAAAACCACTTTGATACCGACGAGGGACCCAGGTTAGACACCACCCTTGAGGCTTTATCTAAACTTAACCCTGTGTTTAAGATTGGTGGGCAAGTTACAGCGGGTAATTCTTCCCAAATGTCAGACGGTGCCGCTTTCGTTGTTGTTGCCTCTGAGAGTTTTATGAAAAAAATCAAAAGTAAACCCATAGCAAGGCTCACTTCGTATGTTGCTACGGGAGTGGAGCCTAATATAATGGGAATTGGTCCAGCAAAAGCAATACCAAAAGCACTAAAAAAAGCGGGTTTAAAAATAAACGATATAGAACAAATAGAGTTAAATGAAGCTTTTTCAGCACAAGCTCTAGCGGTAATAAAAGACCTTAACCTAAACCAAGAAATAGTTAATGTAAACGGCGGAGCTATAGCTTTAGGTCATCCATTAGGTATGACCGGTGCAAAACTTTCAATCAGTTTAATTAATGAGATGAAAAGAAGAAAGCAGAGATACGGTATAGTTACAGCTTGTGTTGGAGGTGGACAGGGTGTTTGTGGTGTTTTTGAAAACCTTACCTTATAACCTCAACAACAACCTCTATCTCAACAGCAATGTTACTTGGAAGAGAAACCATACCGACAGCTGATCGTGCGTGTTTTCCCCTATCACCAAAAACCTCAACAATAAAATCAGAGAACCCATTAACAACAGCTGGTTGTTGATAAAAATCTGAAGTAGAGTTAACCATTCCTATAACCTTAACAAACCTCTTGATTTTGTTCAAGTCTCCTATTTCTTTTTTGAGAGATGCTAATATGTTAATTCCTGTTAATCTGGCTGCATTATAACCCTCCTCAATAGTCATGTCTTCACCAAGACGCCCGGTAATATAATCCCCATTTTCTTTTCTTGGACCAGTACCAGAAACATATACCAACATTGAGTTTTTGGTCTCTGAAAACCTAACCGTAGGAACATAGTTTGCAATTGGTTCCCCAGGTATAGGTAGCGTTATGTTTAGGTCTTGAATTTTTTCTTCAACATTATATTCGTATAGAGGTTCATTCAAAACATAATAGTCGATAGCCGCCTTATCACTTGGCGCACAACTGGTTATAAATAACAACAAAACTAAATACCTAACTTTCTCCATATGATGTAATTATAATTTTTCTTGTTTTTCCACCGTTACGATGTTCACACAAATATATTCCTTGCCAAACCCCCAACAAAGGAACACCCTCTTTTATTGGAAAAGAAACAGAACTCCCTAAAATACTTGATTTAATGTGCGAGGTCATATCATCAGGCCCCTCAAGGGTGTGTTTATAGTGTGTTTCTTTTTCTGAAACAAGTTTGTTAAAATGTGTTTCAAAATCTTCCCTAACCGTAGGGTCTGCGTTTTCATTTATTGTAAGGCTTGCCGATGTGTGCTTGATAAAGACATTTACAACACCTGTTATTTTTGGTAGGCGTTTTACAATATCTTCTGTTATTAAATGAAACCCCCTCGGGTAAGGGTTTAGCGTTACCTCTTTTTGATTAACCATCCCCACCAACTTTCATTCTTTCTGCATTCTCAGCTATTCTTAGGTTTTCTGTGAAAGTAAATAAACCACCCGAAATAACCTCAGGAAGGTTGTGAGACGTAAATCCGATTCTGTGGTCAGTCACCCTTCCTTGTGGGTAGTTATACGTTCTTATCTTATCTGAACGGTCACCCGACCCCACCATAGTTTTTCTCTTACCAGCAAGCTCTTCGTTTTGTTTTTTAACTTCAAGCTCATACAACTTAGACCTTAAAACCTTCATGGCCTTGTCATAGTTTGCGTGTTGGGACCTTCCATCTTGACACTCTACAACAACTCCCGACGGTTCGTGAGTTAACCTTACAGCAGATTCGGTTTTGTTTACATGTTGACCACCAGCTCCAGAAGCTCTAAAGGTGTCTTTTCTAATGTCTGCGTTATTTATTTCAAGCTCTACATCCTCAGCCTCTGGTAAAACAGCAACAGTTGCAGCTGAGGTGTGAACCCTTCCCTGTGTTTCTGTTTCTGGAACCCTCTGTACCCTATGAGTTCCCGCCTCGAATTTTAATTTACCGTATACATCTTCCCCCTCTACAGAGCAAACAATTTCTTTAAAACCACCAGAAGTTCCTACACTTGAACTTATTAAACCCAATGTCCATCCGTTTTTTTCGGAATATAGTTGATACATTCTCAAAAGGTCCCCAGCAAATATAGCGGCCTCATCTCCACCAGTTCCAGCTCTTATTTCTAGAATAACACTCTTTTCATCATCTGGGTCTTTTGGTATTAATAAAATCTTAATTTCCTCTTCTATCAAAACCCTCTTTTCACCTAATCCGTCTAATTCAGCTTTTGCCATTTCCTTAAACTCCTCATCTTTTTCTTCATTTAAAATCACCTTCGCATCATCCAAACCACTAAGAATATTTTTGTATTCAATATATTTTTCTACAATTTTTCCAAGCGATTTATATTCCTTATTTAAGGAAGTGTATTTTTTTATATCTTTAGTAACCTCGGGGTTGGAAAGGTCTTTCTCTACCTCTAAAAACCTGTTTTCAATCTCTTTAAGTTTATCAAGCATTATTGTTTTTTATAAACACTTAAACCTAATAATAATTATCATATAAAAATTGTTATTTATTAAAATAAATCAGGAATAATTAAGTTTGTTAAAGGACATGAATCTAACTTATAAAATTTTATTGATAACACTCTTTTTGGGCTTTGAAAAAAGCACGAACATAGCTTTTGCTTTACAAAAGAAAGATATATTTAAAAAATCAATACTCCTTTACACACTTAACAACAATCTCTCACCCAATAAAACATTAGATGAGATTCATAAAAGTTTAACATCAAAAAGACTAGATATTGTTCATTATGTTGACTCAATCAACCTCTACGTTAGTAAAGAAGTTACCTCAAGCTTGATTGGGTATTTTAGCGAAAGAGAAATTCAAAACGCGATTTTTTATAATCAAAAAAAGCAAAGTCTTATCTTTTATGAAATTAACAAAACATCGGTTAACTCTAACTCATTTTTAGAAACACACATTGATAGCTTAGATACTTACATTAAAAACGTATTTAAACCTACAGAAGAGCCATTAACATCATTCTTGTTAGCACCTAAACCAGAGGTATTACCAAAGGCTAAAATTCGTTTATCAAATCAAATACTAATAAAACCATTACTTGAAGAGGAGAAGGTTGGGTACGCTGGTAATAAAACAGAAAACCAACCCAAAAATATTATTCAAATAAAAGAGGTTGAAGACTATCGCTATTATTTTTCTGAGGGAATAAACTACATTATTTATACCTTAAGGGGTACTAATGATTTTCTTAAAAAAACCTATAACATTAAAACACTACCAGATAACCCCTTACGAAGTATTGTTTTGGTTGTCGAGCATACAGTAACTAGAAATAAATATTTTTTCTTTAAAGAGGAAATAACAACAGAGGAAGATTTGATTAATGTTTTTTTTAACCAAAACTAAGTTTACTATTAATAAAAGGAATAAGTGACATAAGAACAGCTTCTTTATAATAACGAGTTCTATCAACCAATCCACCTGTTAGAATTCCAACCGCACCATCTTTACGTTTAGAGTTTTTTCTCCCAAAAACAATATCATCTGCTTCCCCTAACTCAACACCGGTTTCAACTAAATTTTGTATTTTTCTTGGCAGTTGAAAAAGAGACGTCTTACCACAACCAACCTTTTTATCATCACGTGTTATCACCCAAGCAAAAGCATATAGCTTTTTATCTATAAAACAACAACCTCCCTCTATACCCACATAATAGTTAGCCTCATCTTTAAGCAACCCCAAAACCCTATTATTTGCACCCAAAAAGGTTTCTTTTTCACCCATAGGCTGATCTGATACACCAGAGCTTACACCCTTACCAACCACTTTAAATTTTATTTTAGGGTACACAAGATGAAAGGCTTGTTTAACAGCATTTATTTTTGTTGGGTTGGAAGAACCAACCAAAATCAACTTACCTTTTCCCACCTTTCTTCAGGGGTTTTTTTAAAAGTAAATGTTTTTCTCCCCTCAGACCTTTTAATGCTTACTATATTCATTTGCCCATCAATCTTGTCAAATAAAAGTGTGTTTTTGATATATATAATACTTTCTGTTGGTGTTTTGTTAGATTCTAAAACAACATTTAAAGTTTCTGTATAATCACTACCCTCAAAAACAAAACGTTTGACATTAAAACTCAAATTAACCCCATCAACCCTAACAAAGAAGTTACTTTTTATATAATCCGTGAAAACAATCTCATCTTCACTTTCTATATTTTTAGAAGGACCTGAATATCCTAAAGCGTCAAAGATGTCATCTTTAAAAATTCTAAAAGAGAAAACATAACCTTTATCAGATGCAAACGCATTACAAACACTCACATATACAGCGTGTGACTTTACTTTTGTGGGTGTAGCTAGAGATAAAAAAAATCCAATAAAAATTAATCTATAAACCATATTTGTCAATAAGGTAAACTAAGGAAGCCATCGATGCGGTTCCTAGTTCCATTTCTCTTGGATGTATAGCCTCAAAAACATCTTTTTGGGTGTGATGTATCTCAAAATATTTTTGACCATCTATACTTAACCCAAACATAGGGGTCCCCGTTCTTCTGTGTAGTGGGCCAATATCTGCACCCCCCCCTCCTTTAGAGAAGTACGATATCACCTTTTGATCAAAATACTTTAACCAACCTTGTATTTTTTCCAACTGAGCATCTGATCCAGAAAAACCAAACCCACGAGGAACATAAGCACTTGCGTCACTCTCTATAGCAACTATATGGTTTTCATTATATTTTATAGCATTTTCAGCATATTGGGTACCTCCCCTTAACCCGTTTTCTTCGTTCATAAACATAACAGCTCTAAGTGTGTGTTTTGGTTTAATTCCTTGTTTTTGGAATAATCTTAAAGCACCTATTGAGTGTACACAACCAGCCCCATCATCATGTGCACCTTCGCTCACATCCCAAGAGTCAAGGTGCCCCCCAACTAAGATGATTTTTTCCGGATTTTCTGATCCTTTAATTTCACCAACCACATTATGTGATAAAGCGTCAGGAAACCATTTTCCAGACAACCTTACGGTAAGTTTTGTTTTTGGATCTTTTTTAATTTTATCTGACAGCTTAATTGATGAAACAACACCAAGCCCTCCGTGAGCTATACTGTCTATACCTTCTTTGTACGACATGCTACCAGTATGTGGGAAGTCATCGTTACCAGATGATAAGGATCTAAAAACAGAGGCAACCGCACCATACTCGCCAGCTTTTATTGCACCTAACCTCCTTTGAAAACCAGTTTCACCATAGGAAGCTCCAATATTAATATACCTTTGATTAAAAGCCTTGTTGTAAAAAACTATTTTACCCTCAATCCCCTCTCTACCTAACATATCTACCTCATCTAAAGACTTCACCTCAACAACTTCTGCTGTGACACCCTCAACAGGTGTTGATATAGTACCACCTGCACCAAGAATCGAAAGGTTTATTTTCTCTCCGTTTTCGTAGTAGTAACACTCTTCGTAATCACCCCTCTCCCAGTGTGGGACCATTACCTCCTGGAGAAATACAGAGTCAAAACCATAGTTTTCCATTACCTCCTTTGACCACAAGACAGCTTTCTTTGCTCCCTCGGAACCGCTGAGTCTTTGACCAACATCCTTAGATAAGCTTCTTAGGAGGTTGTAGCTCTCCCTGTCACCTAAAGCGTCACCGTAAAAAGTATTGATCACGTCTGCCGTTTCTTGGTCATAAGGTTCGGTTGTTTGACACGAAAATGTTATTGATATTATTAAAAAAAGTATAGATAATTTTTGCATAATTTATGGTTTCTGAGGTTATGGTATTATTTTATTTTATCATAAGATTCTGTATAAATATAATCCTTCCCAATCTTATCTTCAAACATGACTTTAGCTTTTTCGAGAGTAACTCTTTACGTTAATTAAATGTAAACCTTTGTTTAATTAATATAAGCCATATATAATATGTAAAAAACAAAAATAAAATATGTAGAAATCATAGTGTATGCGTGCCACTTCCTGACACCACCATTTCTTGTATAAAAAATAATTGATAGAAGGGTTAATCCAACAAACCATAAAGATAAATTTGTTATTAGGTTTATAATATTTTCGTCTAAGATAATAGGCCCATATATAACAGTAAAGAATAATAACGGAAGTCCAAGAGCAACACATAAATTAAATATGTTACTACCATAAGCATTTGAAATTGCATCATCATAATTACCCTTTTGCGCATCCTTATAGGAGATTATTGTGTCAGGAAAACTACTACCTATTGCCGCAAATATTATAGCTATAAAAAGTATAGGTATATTTAAACCATCAAAGTCTCCAAGAAAAGGAACAGAGTAAGTTTCACTACCCAACCACTCACAGGCAAGAACCAAAAAGTAACAAACAAAACCTATTACCAATGAGGATGTGATAAAAACAAACCAAGCTCTTTTGCTGTTCAACTTCTTATTTCCAATTAACATCATCTTTAAATCAAAAACAATGAAAGCGGAAAGTATAGATACCTTATCCTTTTCACTAAAAGGTTCTTCGTAATTAATTTGATGTCCACCCTTCATGGTTTTAAATAAATAAAATACATATAACACGTATATCAACAAAAGTATGACACTTTCAAACCAAGTTATTTGACCTTGTTGAATAAAATATATTAATACAACCTCAACCAACAACAACCAAAAACCATCTCTTATTATAATTTTTTTAGAAACACCAACACTATCCTTTTGGGATTTAGACAAAACCCCAATTACTGCAGCCGAAGGAATTATCAATGAGTTAAACAAAACACTTCCAAAGGAAGTCCCAACACCACCTGAAAAACCAGAAATATCTTGTAAGAAGAACAGAAAAAATAACGCTATAAACAGCTCTGGCATAGAGCTTGCAACAGCATTTATAGTTGCCCCCTTGACACCATCCCTGAGGTTCCTTCCGATGTAGTTAGACCCTTCTAAAAAAGTATCTCCAGCTCTCCATATTATATACCCACAAAAAGCAATAAGTAGTAAAGGAACAACTAATCCAGTCATATGTCTATTATAATAAATGAGCTTCAAGTTAATACTTAGCTCTTATCAACAAGATATATAAAAAACCAATAATATCTTGGATTATATTTACTCAAATATTATTGTATAAAAACAAACACTCACAAACCCCAGACACCTTAACTTATCCTACTCCAGTTAATGTTTTGTTTTATGTTTTCTTTTAAATGAACCTTAAGGCACTCGTGTTTTTTTTTTAATAAGTTAGGGTCTTCTTTAATAATTTTCTTTGCTATTTCTCTTGACTGAACAACAACACTTTGATCTTCTGCAAGGTTAGTAAATTGTAACTCTAAAAGACCGCTCTGTTTTGTCCCCATCATATTGCCTGGACCCCTCATCTTTAGATCAGCGTTTGCAATCTTAAAACCATCATTTGTCATGACCATAGCCTTCATTCTTTCTTTTGATTCTCCTGAAATTGTATACTTGGTCATTAAAATACAGTAAGATTGTGCAAGACCCCTTCCAACCCTTCCCCTAAGTTGGTGAAGTTGTGACAACCCAAACCTTTCAGCGCTTTCAATCACTATAACTGATGCGTTTGGAACATCTACACCCACCTCAATTACAGTGGTAGAAACTAAAATTTTAGATTTACCCTCAACAAACCTTTTCATCTCATACTCTTTATTTTCTGATTTCATTCTTCCGTGAAGAACACCTATTTGTGTGTTTGGAAAATACCTTTTAAGGCTTTCATATCCATCCATAAGATCTTTATAATCTTTGTTTTCAGATTCTTCAATTAGTGGGTAGACCACATACACCTGTTCCCCTTTGTCTATTTTTTTCTTTATAAAGCCAAAAACCTTTAATCTAGAGTTATCGAACCTATGTGAGGTGATTATTTTTTTTCTCCCTAACGGGAGCTCATCAATTATAGAAACATCTAAGTCGCCATATAAGGTTAGCGCCAACGTTCTTGGAATTGGTGTTGCTGTCATCACTAAAATATGTGGGTAATATTGACTTTTTTTTGACCACAGCTTTGCTCTTTGAGCAACACCGAATTTGTGTTGTTCATCTATTATAACTAAACCCAACTTTTTGAAGACGACTGATTTTTGAATTAGAGCATGGGTACCTATTAGAATATCTACAGTTCCTTTTGAAAGCTCTTCTAATATAACCTCTCTTTCTTTCTTTTTTGTCGATCCAGTAAGCACCCTTACTTTGATATTAATTTTTTTTGCGTTGTTGTTAATACTATTAAAGTGTTGTTCTGCTAATACTTCAGTGGGAGCCATAAACGCCACCTGACAACCATGATCAATTCCAGCCAACATACATAAAAAAGCAACAATTGTTTTTCCACTTCCAACATCGCCCTGAACCAACCTATTCATTTGCTTTCCTTTTGACATATTTTCATAACACTCCCTTAAAACTCTTTTTTGAGCACCCGTAAGTTCGAAAGGTAAATGTTCTTTGTAGAATTTATTTATGAGCATATTTTTTTTGAATACATATCCAGGGAATGATGAAACTCGAGACTCTTTTAACTGAAGAATTTGTAGTTGAAGAAAAAAAAGCTCCTCAAATTTTAACCTTTTTATAGCTTCTTTTACATGTGCATAACTTTCGGGGAGATGCATATTAACCAGAGCATTACTTTTTGATAAAAGCTTACACTCGGCTATAATTTCATGTGGTAAGTTTTCTTTGATGTGTGGTCTTGTTTTGGAAATAACTTGTCCTATTATTTTATTAAAAAACCTATTATTAATATACTTTCTCTTAAGATTTTCATTAGATGGATATACAGGCCTTAAACCCATTGGCATCGAGTTTTTATCACCAAATTCAGGATGGAAGAATGACGCTTTCTGTTTAGTTAATTTTGCTTTTCCAAATATTAAGTATTTTTTTCCTATTATAATTTTATCTTCAACCCACTCTATACCTTTCATCCAAACTAATTCCGCATATCCTGAGGAATCTTTAACTGAAGCTTTTAGGGATTTTCCTTTGTATTTTCCAACCTTTTTCTTGCTTACCACCTGTACTTCATAAAGTGCTGAACTTGTATCATTATTAATTTCAGCAATTTTTTTAATTTCAGATCGGTCTTCATACCTAAATGGGAAAAACCCCAACATGTCTTGTAAAACTTTGATACCAAGCTCTTTGTTTAACACTAAAGCTTTATTAGGACCGACACCTTTTATAAACTCAATCTTCTGAACCAAAACGTTTTCATTCATTCCAGGTAAGTGTATTTAAAATTTGGTTAACGTCGTCTTTTAAATAATTTATAACCGGAGCAATCGAGTCATTTTCTATTGGTACATCAAGATAAAGTGCGACTCTTAAAAAATTTTTTATACTGTCAGTTGTTATGAATTGATAGGGAGAAGCAACCGCTCCCTTGATTTCAAAAATTGTTGCTTGTTTTTTTTTTGACGTGACAACCTTCTTCTCAAGAATAGATTCAGCCTTAATTTGGTGTCTACCTATTAATTTATAGGACTCTTCAATAAATGTATACAGATCAGATTCCGTTATTATCTCTTTGTGAGTTATTAATATTTCTGCTTTTAATTTTTTATACTTAATGGTAACCCATGGTAATTCCGGATCAAGAAAATGGTTAGCTAAGGTGTTTTTTTTAAATAAATAAACACCTTTAACGTCTATGTTTTGATAGTTTTTTTCTGGAAATGAAATATAATTAAACCCTCTAGGTTTAGGCTTATAGGCTGTGTCGCACGAACCTAAAAAAACAAACCAGATAAGGCAGAAACTAACTTTTTGTCTTTTTAAAAATTCTGACACGCTTTATCCTTTTATTATCAACTGACATTATAGTAAAAATAAACTTATCGTATTTAATTTTATCTCCGATGCTTGGTATTTTAGAGTTTAATTCTAAAATAAGGCCCCCAAGAGATTCACTTTCTCCTTTAGACAAATCAAAAAAGCTTTTGTTAATACCCATCACCTTACATAGGTCATTTAATGATGTTTTTCCGTCAAAAAGAAAAGTGTTATTATCAATTTTTTTATAGTAAAAATCATCCTCAAAATCAAATTCATCTTTTATATCTCCAACAATTTCTTCAATTATATCCTCAAGTGTTATTAGACCAGAAACCCCACCGTATTCATCAATTACCAAAGAGAGGTGTACCCTTTTTTCTTGAAAGTCTTTAAACAAAACATCTATGTTCTTATTTTCTGGTACAAAAAATGCGGGCCTGATTTTTTTTGTCCAGTCAAAATTTAAATCATTAAGGTATGGTATCATATCTTTAACATATAAAACCCCCTCTATATTATCAATAGTTTCTTTATAAACGGGTATTCTCGAATAACCAGATTTATTAATTAACTCAGATACTTTTTTAAAAGAGTCATCCACCTCAACAGCTACAATATCCACTCTGGACTTCATGATTTCTTTAACCTTAATGCTACCAAAATTTATAATTCCTTCCAATATGTTCTTTTCTTGCTTGCTGGTATTCTTGTCTATAGTTAAACTCATTGCTTTACTTAACTCTTCTTTAGAACTCTCTAAAAGTTCTCTTTTATTACT
>CEVS01003564.1_pt1 | contig 19283 bp, 6 predicted proteins | sample 361571 | NCBI WGS metagenome assembly CEVS01 (sample SAMEA2623850, study PRJEB7988) | marine metagenome | isolation source: saline water (ENVO:00002010), including | reverse complement strand
TCATATTCTTCACCATAACCATTACTCATATTATTAGTCCATTGACCCTTATATAAAATATTATTATTAGAAAAATAAAGTGTTCCAAAACCATTTCTTAAATCATTACAAAATTGTCCGTGATATAATATATTTTCTCCATCATCATAATATAATGACCCCGATCCATCTTTACTATTGTTATAAAAATTACCTTCAAAATAAAGTTTATTATTTTTAAATATTTTTCCGGGTCCATTTTGTTGTCCTATTTTAAATAAACCAGAATAATATAAAGTATTATTTACATATAATTTGCCTTCACCTTCATATAAATCATTAATAAAATATCCTTCATATATTATATTTTTAATAGATAATTTACCAAAACCATGCTTTAGATCATTTTTAAAATTCCCCTTATAAATAATTTTATCATTATTATATAAAATACCGTATCCCGATTTTAAATTTTGGCTCCATTCACCTTCATAATTTAAAAATGAATCCATATTATATAGTTTTCCAAATCCATGTTTTAAACCATTTATTAAATGTCCTTCATAATAAATATTACCATTATCATAATATATGGATGAATCACCATAATACTTGTCATTTTTAAAATTACCTTGATATCTTTGATTTCCGTTTTCCCAAAATTCAACACCATTAATTAAAATATTATTTTCCCAAGTACCATTAATTTTAATATTTCCATTTAAATAATATATTTTACCATTACCGTGTTTCTTATTATTAATAAATTCACCAGAATAATATACTGTATTAAATTTATTATAATATAATTTACCATGTCCGTGTTTATTATTATTTTTCCATTCACCACGATATAATATTAATTTATTTTGATATTCAATACCAATTCCATTTTTTATATTATTTTCAAAAATACCCGTAAAAATAAGTTCTTCTTTTTCATCAAATAATGCACCATCTCCATTTTTCATATTATCTATCCATTGACCTTCATATATTTTTTTACCTTCTAATGAATATTCAATACCAAAACCATTTTTTTTTCCATTTCTAAACCAACCTTCATAATAAATAACATTCGAATTTTCATATTTTTCTTGATCGTATATTTTAGAAAAACATAAACCCATTATAATTTAAAAATATATATATTTATTTATTTATATTTATTTATACTTATTTATATTTATTTATACTTATTTATATTTATTTATATTTATTTATACTTATTTATATTTATGAATATATTTTATATAGAAAGATAAATACAGATAAATATAGATATAATAAAATGAAATTATATGTAATGAGACATTGTGAAAGAAATTTAGATAATTGTAGTTTTGAATCACCATTAATACCAAAAGGACATTATAATGCCAAAAATTTATATGGAAGTATGAACAGAAAAAAAATAGATGTAATTTATTCTTCACCATTTTTAAGAACAATACAAACAGCAGATTTTTATAGTAAAATGAAGAATTTACTTATAAATATTGATTATAGTATTGCTGAATTTGTAGCATTTCAAGATAGACATAATATGTATTCAATAAATAACTATATAATTCCAGAAGTCTGGCGATCAAACTTTAACATAAATACTACTAATATGATTAAAAATGATTATATTCTAAATGAAACAATAAATGAATGTATACTTAGAGTATATAAATTTTTAGATTATTTAAATAAAAAATATAAAGATACTGATAAAAATATTTTAATAGTAACTCATATGAGTATTGTAAATGTAATTTTAGGATTACAATCAGATAACATAAATTATGGAAATTTTAATATTCAAACATCTTATCCAATGGGATTAATAACAGAAATAAAAATTTAAAAGTTTTTTATATTTAAATAAAATAATATATTAAATATATATAATGAAAGATTTATCATTAGAAAATTTAACACTTTTAAGTGGTGGAGGTGATTCAGTTGAAGATAAAATTAGTCAAAATCCAACCGCAACCGATCCTAATACAACCAATACAGATGATAAAAAAACTAAGAAAGAAGATTCAGAAACTAATAATGATGATAAGGCTGATTCTGAAACTAAAGATGATTCTGAAACTAATAAGGATAATAAGGATGATAAAGAAGATTCAGAAACTAAAGAAGTAGATGATAAGGCTGATTCAGAAACTAAAGAAGTAGATGATAAGACTGATTCAGAAACTAATAATGATGATAAGGCTGATTCAGAAACTAATAAGGATGATAAGGATGATAAGGATGATAAAGAAGATTCTGAAACTAAAGAAGTAGATGATAAAGAAGATAAAAAAACTGATTCTGAAGAAACAGATATAGTGGAAAAAAAAGTAAAAATGGTGAAAAAAGATAAAAATATAGAGCAAAAATATGTAGAAAAAGTCCCACCCATTGAATTAGATGAAGATGATGATACAGATTATAATAAATTAAACAATATTGATTATTATGTATTAAATGACAAAGATCGTTTTTTTAATTGGATATATCCAACATATGAAGATACATCATATAAATATATTCAAGGTAAATGGCCAGATAAGGGATTAGAAGAAGAATCTCAAGGGCAATTATTTGCAAAACAATTTTTAGTAGACTCACCATATAGAGGTATATTATTATATCATGGATTAGGAACTGGTAAAACATGTGCTAGTTTAATAACAAGTGAACGAATAAATTTTCCAGAAATAAAAAAACATGTGTTGGTTTTTTTACCGGCAACATTAAGACAAACATGGTTAGATGAATTGGTATTTTGTGGTAATCCTAGTTACGCTGATAAGACATTTATTTATCGTAATTATACTTTTATAAATTATAACAGTACTGATATAAAAAAAATATATAAAAATGGAAAAACACAGAAAAAACTGGTGACTCAAGTTTTTGTCGGTTCTCGTGTAAAATTTATGCAAGATAATAAAAATATGAATGGTGTTGTAGTAAATTTAAGTAATGGTATATATAAGAGAAATAGATATGAACCATCTGTTGTAGAAGTATTATCCGATCAAGATAATAAGAAATATACTTGTGATATAATAAAAGATAAGGTTTCAATAATAGAAACAAATAATCCATTTGATAATAAAATAATAATATTTGATGAGGTGCATAACTTTATAGTAACATTAACAAATATATATAGAAAAGTAAAAAAACCAACAGAAATTCAACAAATTAAAATGGATATATACAGAGATTTAAAAAATGCGGTAAATTGTAAAATTATATTATTAAGTGGTACACCGATAGTAAATAATGTATATGAATTATCATTCTTATCAAATATTTTGAATGGTAATAATATAATATATACTTATGAATATATTGTAGGTTCTTCAAATTTAAATGAAAATTTAGATGAAATAGAAAAAAGTTTAAAGGACAAAATCAAATTTATAAATTATATAAATTTAAAAGTAGATAATACAAAATTACACTTAAGTTTTATACTAAATCCCGACTATTTTGTAAATACTCAAGAATATGAAATTAATTATAGTGTAGAAAAAAGTATGGAAACTGGTGACAAAAACTTAATAAATAATAAATTGCAAGAAATTAAAAATGCTATTCATAATATATTAAAAGGAAAAGAAATAATATTTACTTTTGTAAAAATTAGAAAAAATTATTTAGAATCAAAAATAATGCCAGAAAATATAGAAATATTTAATAATACTTATTTAGAAGGAGGTTATGATTCTGAATACCAATCTAATATTTATAGAGCAATTAAAAATGAAAATATGTTAAAATCATTATTAGCCGGTAAAGTATCTTATTTAAAAGGTAAAATGCCTATAAAAACGATTGAACAAACACTTACAATAAAAATGGGTGAATATCAAGAGTTAGAATATTCAAATGTAAGAAAAAGAGAATTAGCATTATCGCGTATGAGGCGCAAGGGAGACGATGATGAAAATTTAGCCAACTTACGATCAAAAAGTAGACAAATATGTAATATTTATTTACCAGATAAGGAAAAATATGATGATGATGAAGAAGAAATGGAAGTTCAAATGGACGAAGATGATGAAAATGAAGAAAATAAGGATTCAAATAATAAAGATGATATAAAAACACAAATAGTGAAAAAATTTATAAGAACATTTTATGAAAATATAGAAGATGATATATCTGATATAGCTAAAAAGAAAAACATATTAGAAAATATAAGTAAATATTCATGTAAGTTTGGTTATTTAATAGATTCATTATTACAAAGTACTGATAAACCATATTTAGTAGATGGTAAATATTTCCCAAACGGAAAAGTATTAATTTATTCTGATTTTAGAGAAATTACAAGTGGTGGTGTAGCATTTATAGCAGAATTATTATCAATAAGTGATTTAGGTTTTATAAATTTTGATGAATTAATTGAACCAATATTACAAGATCTAAAAGATTCTGATGGTGCCTATGATGATAATTATAAAGAACAATTTAATGAGGCTAATTTTGAAGCCGATTTAACACGAATTGTAATTGGTAGATATAGAGAAATTGTAGAAGAATCTGGATTTAGAAATAAGGTATTTTATTTATGGAAAACTTCTAATGCAGCGTCAACTCGAGTAAATTATCTAGCTAAATTATTATATAATTGTGTTGAAAATTTAAATGGTGAATTATTAAGAATTGTATTTATTACCAAAAGTGGATCTGAAGGAATTTCATTTAAAGCTATTAGACAAGTTCATATTATAGAACCATTTTGGCAACAAACTCGTGAAACTCAAGTTATTGGTCGTGCGGTGCGTTTTAAATCACATGATGATTTAGATCCATCAAAACGAAATGTTTTTGTATATAGATATTTATGTAAATTTAGAAGTAATGATATGTTTTTATATGATACACAATTAAAACAAGATAAAAATTTAACTACGGATCAATATATTACTGCTGTATCTGGAAAAAAACAATCTATAATTAATGCTTTTTATGAATTAATTAAATCTATATCACTTGAATGTCCATATAATAATGAAACCTTGTCTTGTTTTTCATATAATAATATTGGATATTATGAAGGAAAAACAAATGAACCATTATTCTTTAATGATGGAGTAACAAAATATGATGTAGATAAAATATCTAGAGAAGCTTTATTAGTAGTAAGAAATAATCAAAAATTTATAATATACAATAATAATTTATATGATTATGAGAAATATATATTACATAATGTATTAATAAAAATTGGTGAAGTACCAGAAGTTGGTGATAATGTATCATTTAAAATTACACGCGATTATTCTGCAAATAAAATGTGTTTTATCAAATCTGAAATTAATACTAGTATAAAAAAAACAGATTTAAAAACATTAGATTATAAAATTAATGATTTAGATGCTATAGAAAATGCATATAGCAAGGTTCGTTTTGCTTTATTAGGTGGTAGTGATACAGAAACATTAACAGATACAGAATCAAACTTTGATTCAGATAATGAATCTGAGCCCGAATTTGATGAGTCTATGAATATAGATAGTAAGATAGATGAAGATGAAATAGAATATGAAGAAACGGAAAAAACAATGATTGAAATATTAGTATCATCTGTTGGTAATGATAAAAAATATGAAAAATATGGTGTAAATGATTATATATGTTTAGAAGATAATATTACATTTGATAAGATTTTAATTGGTAAAATTAAGAAAATTACAGATAAATCTATTCTTGTAGATGATATTAAAATACCATTAATAAATAAAAATGACGATTTAGTCATATTATATAATGTTAAAACAAAGCGCGATTTTATTAATGAATTAGGATCAGAGTTATTAAAACTATATATTGATTCTGATAGTAGTTATTTAATATACGAAAAATATAAGAAAAATAAATATGTATCATTTTTTATAGATAATATTAATGAACGATTAAAAGAATATCCTAAACAATACGATTTTACCGCTAGTGCTGAAACAACATCATTAGATGAAGAAACCCTAGGTCAAGATATAATAGAACAAATACTTTTATTAAAAGATGATGAAGATACATTAATCGGAACACCTACTGGTATTTCGGCTTCATCTGCGGTTAATGATTTAGATAGTACTTGTGAAGAAAAATCATGTAGAATTCGTCAAAGTGATTACAAAAATGTCCGTAATAATTACAAGCATATTATTAGAAAATACTATGATTTATATATACAATTATTAAAAGATAATAATTATACATTAGTAAAAGACAGAGAACATTATAAAGATATTTCAGCAAAACTGAAAAAAATAGATAAATCTAATCCAAGTGAAGATATTGAATTATTATGTAAATTAGTAAGAGCATTATTTTATGTAGAGTGTTCATTGAAACCATTTAATAAAATAGATAATTATATATTATATGGAAATAATACATTTAGTGAATTATATAATGCAATAGATAATGGTACACCAAATTTAAAAATAGTTAAAATACTTAATAAGAAAAATAAACAAATTATTAAAGATATTGATGAAATACAAGAAGAATTAAATGAAATAAAAGTTGATCAATTAGAAGAGAATGATGATGATGATGATGATATCATAGATTCTCCACCGAAAACAGATGATCAAGACAATGATGCTGATGGTGATGCTGTTGCTGATGCCGATGCTGATGCTGACGCTGATGCGGATGCTGATGTTGATGCTGATGCTGATGTTGATGGTGATGCTGATGCTGATGCGGATGCTGATGTTGATGGTGATGCTGTTGGCGATGGTGATGCTGATGATGATGCTGATGCTGATGCTGATGCTGTTATTGATGGTGATCTTGAAGGTGATGCTGATGCTGATGCTGATGCTGAAGATAAACAAAGTGGAGGAAGTGCAATAGAGATAAATGAAACAGATTCTGTTGAAGATGAATCATATAAATTTGAAGATAAATGTGAAGAAGTTAAGGAAGATATGGCATTATATTTAAATATGAAAAATATTGATAAAAGTAATTTACAAGCCGAATTAATTATAAAAATGTGGTGCTATAAGATAGATATAAACATTATGAATTTAAATGAGGAATCTATTGAAACAAAACTATTAGAGGATTCTGAAATTAGTAAATTATTAGATGAAAAAGAAACTGAATTATCAAATGAAATACTAATTCTTAAAGATAAAATTAAGAGCGAAAAGAAAGACAAGAAGGACAAAAAAAAGAAAAAACAAAAACAAGAAGAACAACAAGAGCAACAAGAAGAACAAAAAGAGCAACAAGAAGAGCAACAAGAAGAACAAAAAGAACAACAAGAGCAACAAGAGCAACAAGAGCAACAAGAAGAACAACAAGAGCAACAAAAAGAAGAACAAGAGCAACAAAAAGATAGTGGTGAAATACAAGAAGATAAAGATAATTTAAATAGTGGATCTCCAGATATTCAAGAAGGTGGTGAATTATTTACTGATATTTCATTAGAAGAATTATCAAGTATTACTGATGTATCATTAAATAGTGACGATGAATTTTCAGAAATTAATTATTAAATTATACAAAAAAATATTATAAATAAAAAAAATAAAATATTAAAATTACAAATAAATTTTTAATATATTTTTTTTTGATAAAGTAAATAAATTAATAATTTCTTGTTCTTCAATAGATTTATACATAGATACATCGGTATGTTTATATTTTAATTTTAATCTATATTTCTTATGAAAAATAGAATATTCAATGAAAATTTTAAAATTATCTTGTAAGGAAATAATAATAAATGGAAAATGATTATTATAATTTTTAGCATGTTCTATAAACAGTGTTAATTCTTTTAAATTAATAATTTTAAAATAATCCACGCATATATTATAATCATAATATTCATTAAATAAAACTAAGACTTTAATTAAATTTGAGATTTCCAACAATATAATATTATTATAATATAAACAATTTAGTTTTCTTATATTTAAGATTTTATTATTAAATAAATTCAATGAAATATTCAAATAAATATTATTTATACAGTTAATATAATTTGTATCATAAACATTATAATTATTATATATATTTAGATAATTTTGCATTTTTTTAAAATGATATTTTAATATATTTTTAGTTTTTTTATTAAAATATTTATTTATATATAATAAATTAAACAAATAATTAAATTTATGAAATTTTTTCAATAAGATATCTATAACATCATCAGATAATATATGTATCATAATGATATTATTATTATTATTGTTATTATGTATCTATATATATTTATATAATTAAAATATAATTCTTATGATGATTCGTTAGTACTCGAATCATTAATTGCTGAACTATTATCGGGACTAATTGAACTGTCTTCATAACTTAATTCATCGTTATTTATATTTTGACCACCAGATTTATATTTTTTAATTTCCATTTGATATCTTTCCTTGTCTTTTAATGCTAGTTTTTCATATTTTTTCTTATCCTTATCTTTTAAATCTTTCCATAATTTACCAAGTCTTTTAGAAAGTTCTCCCATAGAATCATTTGGAAATTTTTTCTTAAGTTTAGGTCTAATATCATCTGTAAAAAACATATATGATGATTTATTTTTCTTAGGGGCATTTTTATCTTTTATTTTTTTACCACTACCACTGCTAGGTTTTAATAAATATTTTTCAATAAGCATGTCAGCTTTGGTTTCCTTATTTAATTCAGAACATATAGTTCTAATTAAATCAACTGATATATTATAAATTGTTTTTTCAGTATTCATATATAATTTTTTATATTGATCCTTCATTATAATATTAAAAATATTTAAAATATTATCTTTAGACGAAATAATTTAAGTAATATTTAAATTTATTTTTATATATTATATATATATATGATATTAGAAAAATTAATTAATTCCAATGATGATGATGTTTCTAAACATGAATCAACATCTGTAAATTTATATATAATTACTATATTAACATTATGGAAAAGTATTTGTACTAGTATAAAAAATACTCATGAAGCCGATATATTACAAGAAATACAAGATGATGCAGAGGCAAAAGAGATAACAGAAAATTCAAAAAAATCAAATCTAGTAACATCTATATTAGCTGATGTAGAATTAAAAAAAAATAAAATAGCTGAAACTAGAAAAGAAGAAATACAAAAAATAGATAATAAATACTTAAAACTAGTAAAAAATGAAGGTATAGATTTAGAATCAGCTAAAAAAAAATATAATGATAATATTGAAAAATATAATAAAAATATAGATAATATTGAAGTAACCTTAAATGAAATTATAAATCATTTAAATAAGAAAAAAACAGAAATATCCCAGAAAAGAAAAACAAATGCTAAAAAAAAAAATGAATTAACAAGTGAAATAAAAACCATTATATCAAGAGCAAATATGTTAAATAAGAGTATAAATGATAACACAACAGAACTCGAAGACATAAAAAAAAATATCGAGGAGAAAAAAGAAGAGAAAGAAGAAAAAAAAAAAGAAAAAGAAGATTTAAAAACTACTATAGAAAACATAAATAAAGAAATAGAAAACTTAAGACAAGAGATTAATAGTTTTCAAAATAATATATCAATGACTAAAGAGGAAGCTAGATTAGCACTTATAGGGGAAAAACGAAACAAGGAAGGGATAAGACAACAAAATATAGAAAAAAATAAAATAAATACAGAATTAAAAAAAGCAGAAGCAGAATTAGCAAAACTAGAGAATGACATAACTAAAGAACAAAATGAAAAAAAAAAATTAAGTAAACAAATTGAACAAGATAAGGTAGAGTTAAAGAAAAAAATTGGCGCTGAAGAATTAGCAAAAGAAGGTATAAATCAAATAGATGCTAAAACAAATGATGATGCTTTTAACGAATATACAGAAAAATATACGGGAGAGTTAAAAATAAAAATAGAGGAATTGCAAAAAATTAACCGTGATTTTGTACAACTGGAAGATGTTGATAAAGAAAATAGTGATCAAGAGTGGGGTATAATAGATGATGAGGAGAAAGCTGCTACTCCTCCGGAGTCTGATAGTAAAAATAAAAAAAAAAATATAAGGCAAGGACTTAAAAATTTATTTGTAAAAACACAAGAAATAAAAAATGAATTTTTTATAGAAGATCGTAAGGCAGAATTAGACATTAATAAAAATGAATATTTTATATATGAAGACGCATTTGATAAAGATATTACTGAAAAATATGAAAACGACAAAGTAGAGATATTACCAGATATAATTAAACTTTATAATATGAAAGATACTGATTTTAACAAAAAAATTGAAGAAACTGAAAATCTTTTACCTTATAATATATTTAGATTATATAGAAATGAATATATAAGAAAAAAAGATATTAGATTTTTATCAAAAAAAGATTATAGAATTTATAATAATTTTAATACATATATTAATACAAAAATTATTAATGATGAAAAATTTAATAATTATAATAGTTTTAAGAATGGTGAAAATAATGATAATATAAAAAATTTGTTAGATACAATAGATGATATAGTTAAAGAAGATAATGAAACTTATAAATATGCAATTATATCGGATGATAAATTATCTAGTTTAATTTCAGTTTTAAGAGAGAAAAAAAATGAATTATTTGATAAATCTAATAATAATAGTGAAAAAGAAGGTAATGATAAAAAGAAAATATCAAAAAAAATAATTGAAGAAATATTTTTTAATAGATTTAAATTAGTAAAGATTACTGAAATAAAAAATCTTGATCCAATAATTTCTGTAAAAAAAGATGAATTAGAAGACAAAGAAGATAGAACTGAAAAGGAAACTATAAATAACAAAAGAAAAATGCAATTAATTTTAAATATTAATGAAAAAATAAAAAAAAGTATTGGAGACCCCGATGTAAAATTTAGATATTTTTATTTTCAATATAGATATATTGTAGAGACTAAAAATTGTTGGATGTTTTCTGATGAAGATTTAGAAACAGATAAAAAAAATGATAATGGGGATGTTGAAAAAGATAAAAGTAAAATAACTATATACAGAGATAAAATGAATAAAATAAAAGAAATAGAATTAGGAACAGTGTGGCCTGATTTTACTAACAAATTATGGGAAGATATATTTGAAGAAATTGAAAAAATAAATGAGCCACAAAAGTTTTTAGATATTTTTATAAATATGTTAGATAATATATTTGAAAAAAAAGGAGATATAGAAGAAAGAAAAAATTTACGAAAAATATTAAAAAATACTACAACTAGAGAAATTTTATTTGAAAAAATGAGATTTTTTATGCAAAAAGGATTATGTAAAAATACAAAAGAAGGATTTAAAGATAAATTAAAAAAATTTACAAGTGCACGAGATGGGAGAAAATTTGATGATTTTTTAAGAGAAACTTATAAATTAAGTATATTAGATCCAGACGGAAAATCAAAAAATTTATTTTTAGAAAAAATTAAAATTGATAATGAGATAGAAAAATGTGAAAAAGAATTAGCTCTATTAGAAAAAAAAAAATTTTTTAAATTACAAGATGGATCAAGTATTGAAAAAATTAATAAAATTAATAGAGAAATTTGTTGCAAAGAGCAAGAAGAAGAAAAATTATTATCAAAACAAATAGAAATAATGGATAAAAGTTATAAACTAAGAGACATACTATTTGGGAATTGTGATGATAATGAAAAAAATAAATATAAAATGGTTTTTACCGAAAATGATAATGAGATGGAGAAGGTTAAAAAAAAAATAGTAGAATTGAAACGAAAACAAGAAAAGAGGCAGAAAGAGATGAAAGATGCAGAGGAGGCGGTTGCCAAGGAGGAGGAGAGGAAGAAGAAGCAGGACGACGTGGCTGATGCTGCAGAAAATGATGATAAAGAAACAATACAAAAATTTACTAATGCAGCAAAAGAAGGTTTAAGACTTTTAGATAATGATCCTCATGATGAACTTACTGCTATATTATTAAAAGGATTATATGATATAAAACCAAGTACTATTGGCGGAAAAAGTAAGGACGATGATAATAGTGTATGGGGGGATGGTAAATTTAAGTTTGAGGAATGGATAAAAAAAACTTTACAAAAAAGCAAAGAAATGGAAGCCGAGGTCTCGGAGACCGCGGTGAACAGTAGATCAACTAATAAAGATAAAATAGAGAACTATTTAAAGGATGTTCCAAAACCTAATTTTTTAAATTCGTGGAAATCTTATTTTAATAGAAAAAGTATTGAAAATGATTTAATAAACCCAGATAATTCAGAAATAATAAATGACAAATATAAAACTTTCGCACTGACTAAAGATAACTTATTTTTAGAAACTACTTATCAATCTAAAACACATTATTTTATTGGTAATTATGATTTGGAAAATATAAAAAAATGTGTTTTACCCACAGAGTTTAAAGAAACTATAGAGAAGGAATTTAGTAGTTTTTTTACTAAACTACTAAATGTATTAAGAAAAGGAAATAATGAATTATTATCAGAGAAAACAAAGGTGATTGCCAAGAATAACAAGTCTTCTGAAGAATATATAAATAAACTAGAAGAATTAGCAGACATATTTAGTATTAATTTTATATTTATTTTAGAAATGCTTTTATTATCTTTATCTCCGAAAGAAGATAATCTAGTAATGGAGGATGTATTTAAGAGAGGGGCATTCAACAGTTTTTTTGCTAATAATGCAAATGAGAGCAAAAACACTATTGGTAAATTTCATATAGATCATATGCAAGACATATCAATAACGACTCCATACAATCGGCGATCACTTTTGCCTCGATATCCATTTTATTTAAATAATAATAGATTAGAATTTTATAAAGACGCATTAGACAAAATAAATGATAAACCGAAAGAGCCCGATATGGAATTTATAGCTAAATTTTTATTATGTTCTACTAGAATTCATGAAGATGTAAACATATTACCAGCTGGACCCAAAAAAGAAAATCTTTATACACTTTTTGCATATTTAATGAAGGTTATAAAACATTCATATGAATATATTAATCTTGAAGGTATTACTCCGTATATAAAAGATGATGAACTCGTACAAGATGAAGATACATTTAAAAAAAAAGAGATTGACGACTTTAAAAATAATAAAATAAATAATTTGAGTATGGAAGATTTAATTGAATTTGATTATGATGATTATAATTTGTCCAGCAATAGTATATTTTCAAATAGTGAAAAAGAAGCTAGAAAAAATGAAGAAGAAATAAGAGAAATATTAAGAGATGAGAAATTTAATAATGAAATAAAAAAAAAATTAGATATATTTGCTAGATTTAAATTAGCTGTTAAAAAAATTAGAGACCGTAAAGATGGTATAAAATTTGATTATGAAGTTTATCAGAATAACAACGAATCTCGAAAAAAAATTCAAATTTATACTAGAATTAGATATGATAAAAAGCAAATAACACCTAATATTAGTATTGGAAAACCTACTGAAACTTCTATATATATTAGAGATAATATATTTAAATCAGAAATAAGAAATATTGCAGAAAATACCGTGGAAACAGATAAACTTAGTAAATTTTACACATATGGACCGGGTACTTTTATATTTGATGATGATATAAAACCAAATAAAAAACCGAACAAAATAGAAGAATTAGTTGAAAATATAACTAAATTTAAAGATAATAATAATACTCATACTGTATTAACATACGGACCATCTGGAGCTGGAAAAACTTATTTCATTTTTGGTGATGAAAACAAAACTGGAGCTGAAGCTGAAGCTGAATATAAAAAAAGTTTAATATATAAAATAATAGAAGAATTGAATACATATATAAGTACAATTGAAACTACAACATATCAAACAGATATTAATAATTTTGATAAAGACAAAGAAGATAATTTTAAAGAATTTGAAGAAAAAATGTATAATCCTAGTTTAAATGAAATAGATAAGCCACAAATTATAATAAATTCTAATTTTAATGCAATGGATATAGTAAATAAAATTAATAAGGCTAAAAAATATAGATCAACACATTTTACAACTAATAATCCCACAAGTTCTCGGGATCATTTTATAGTTACTATAACGATAAATGGTGGAAAAAATATTATAATTGGTGATTTTGCCGGCCGTGAAGAACCATTAAAATTTGATGAATTTCTTGGAGCATTTAGTGAAAAAGATGATGCACATAAATATTATGCTTCATACTTAGATTTTGAAAAGATGAAGGAAAAATTTGATTATCTTGAAAAAAATAATTTTATGAATGATGCTGACAAAACTGCTAAATCAGATATTTATAATAATTTAAAAATAATGTTTAAAAAATATAATGATTCCAATAGTGGTTTATATAAAGAATTTGAGATCACAGAAAAAATTAATAGTACACAAGATATTGAGAAACTTCTAAAAGGTTTTAATTGGTCGGACAAAACAAATAATGGTTATAAAAATTTACAAGACTTTTACAATAATGCTATAAAAAATAAATTTGATGAACCCAAACTAGACGATTTAAAATTAGGGAGGGCGGCAGGAAAGTTTCCTCAAAACACTATCGATGAAAAAAAAAATAATTTTATAACAACATTAGAAAGTAAAAATCTAACAGAAATAGAAAAAGCTAAAAATGGTATAGAAGATCTAATAAATGAAGCAAAACTAATAAATGATTCTAATGAATCAATAGCAAAAGAACCCAGCCCCGACGAAAAAAATATATTTAATTATTTTATTGTGGTTGATTTATGGTTAAATAGATTATTAGAAGGATATAATATAGAAAGATCATTGGCCGCTTGTACTAGTCAAATTCATGAAAATAATAAAGGTAATTTATTACAAAAAATTCATACAACTAAGGATAACTTTTATTTATTAGAAGATACTAAAAATAACAATGATGATAGTAACTTTAATGATTTTAATGCATCATTAGGGTTAATAGATAACACAAAAGCTTCTGCGGAGATGCAAAAAGATAACAAAAAATTATTTCTTGTTTTAGCTTTAAATATGAACGATGAAGGGAATACATCTGTATTAAAACCATATATTAATTTATCAGATATACGCAAATATCATTTAATTATGAAGCTTGCAGAAGACAGTAGAGGTGAAAATTCGGCTCCTGGGGCTATTCAAATTATAATGGATGTAATTGGAGCATCGACTAGTGATATTACATTAGACACTATAGTTAAAAATTTATTTATAAAAGATACTTCTGAAAAAAGTAATTTTATTAAAGAATTAACAACGGGGGATACATCAAGAAGCGATATGATAAAAAAAATTGAAAGGCATAATGAAACTACTTTTATAGGTATGTTAAATACTGTATATTCTATATATGATCCACAATTTAAATATTCAGAAAAAAATGAAGTCGATGTGAAGGATGATGATAAGTTAAATGCTGTCATCGCGCTCCACAAAGATACTCAACAAAAAACAGACTTTACTAAAGTTGATAAAGTGGCGGTGGAGGATACTATAAAAAATATAAAAGAAGCATATCAAAACTTATTTGGTATAAATAAAGAAGACTTTAAAACTAATGTACTAAATAAATTAGAAATTTCAAAATGGGAGGAGGAGGGAAAAATTTATGTGTATGGTGGAGAAAAAAACAAGCTTAATAAGGATATTGAAAAATTGAAAAAAAAATATTTTAAGTTAAAATCTAAACAAAAGTAAACTCACCGTTTAACACATGCCAATAAAACTGATTTGACATTGTTTTCATCAAAATTAAATTGACATATTGCCCCGATTTAATAAATTTTATATTATTTTGAGATACTGTACTAACAAATTCGGTATTATATCCACCCATATACATTGATTCTATACTGATAAAATAACCATTTTTATATGTATTAAATGAATCACCTACAAGAATCATTTTTTTTTGTCCTACTATTACATCAGTATTTAATGTTAAAACTTTATTAGAATCTAAATTATTATTTATTTGTAATAAAATTATTTCAGAATCTAATGATAAAATATTAGAACCGGATGTATTTATAAAATGTGTATTAAAAAGAAGATTATCCGGAATAGAATTATTTAATGTAATCATAGATTCATATTGTATATTATTTACATTTGGTTGATATATACTACCGGCATCATTAGTATTTATTAAATCACCATTATTATACTCAAATACATCATTACTATGAAAATGGCCGTTAACAATTTGCCAATATTTATTACCATTTCCATAAATTCCATCACTATTAGAAACTACAGAAATAAGTTTAATGGATTGCCCGGCAGTAATAAATTTAATATTCATATAAATAGGTCCATTACCATCAACATCCATATAATTACTATATAATACTACTGAATAATTATTAGATAAATTATTTAAAGACTGACCCATTATGATTGTTTTTTCAATACCGGTTTTTTGAATATTGGGTAAAATAATAAAGATATCATTTGTTAAGGTTTGTGAGATTTCAACAATAGAAATATTAGTATTAACATTTAAAATATTATAATCAGAATTAGGATCATAAATAAATTGTTCATTATTTTGTAAGATAAGTTCATCATTACCCATTTTAAGCCATGTATTTTCATGATTAAAATATAAGTTATTTGAAACATATACTAATTTACTATTTGAGTCTTCTGGCAATTCATTTAATTTATGAAATTCTATTTGTGATAACTGAACACCATTTGTTACATTTAGATTATTATTAATATATAAATCTTTGTCAATTACAGCATTTTTATTTATAGTAATATTATTACCTATAACAACATCATTACCAATATTTAAATTTTTATTGATAGTACCATCATTAGAAATAATAATATTTTTCAAAACATTTAGATTTTCATCAACACTAAGATTTGTTTGAATATTAATTAATTCATTATTATGAAATGATAATGGATATAATCCTATTACACCAGAATATTTATAAAAACTAATATAAGGTGGATTAGAAGAATTAATATGTTGAGATTCTGGGATATTATTATTCATTAAACTATGAAATGTTAATATACCAGTATCATTATCAACAATCCAATCACCTTCATCAATATTTAATTCAATATATTCATTTAATATTACATCATATCTATATAGATTATAATTATAAGAACCTTGGGGATCATAATTATAAGAAATAGAATGTTCGAGTAAATTTAAATAAAATGCAATAGAAATTATATTATTGGTACTATCAAGGCGTTTTGAACCCGGTATATAAGTCATTGGAATTTTAACAAATTTAGTAATGGTATTTTCGGTTTTTCCGATTAAACTACCTATAATAGTATTATTATTATTATCTGTAGTAGTATTTATTAATGTTGTAGAGACCGTATTTGGAATATTATCTCTATATAAATTTTTATTTGTAAAAATAGATTGTTGAGTGTTAATAATATTACCAAAAATAATATTTGGTTCTTGTAAAATTTGTTCATTAATAAGAGTATTTGGTTTGCCTAATAATTTTTTATAAATGTAATTAATTTTAAATGTTTCAGTAAGCATCTATTATATATATAATAGATAATTTATATATAATAGATAATTTATATAAACACTAATTTATATAAACACTAATTTATAACCATTAATTTATAAATACTAATTTATATAAACATTAATTTAGGATGAAATGCAGATTAATAAAAAAAAATAAAAAATTATATATATATATATAAGATTATGAAACAACTATATATATTAATATTTATTTTGATATGTATTTTGTTAATTTTAAGTAATATGAATAAATCCACATCTAAGATAATCTTAGATAACAACAATAAACATAAACTTAGTGGTGGAAACATATTATCAAAAATGAATGATAAAACAAAATATTTTATTGTAAAACCATTAAATAAGGAAAATACAAGATTAGTATCTCAAAATTTTAAATTAAAAGATATTGGTAATAAACTAATAACAAAAACAGATAAAAACACTGAAACCATTAAGGATTATCCTAATGAAGGAATTTGGGAAATAGTTAGTAATGAAAATAATTATTTTATAAGAAATTCATTAAATCAACAATTAATAGCAAATAATATTATTTCTACTTCTAAAACATATGATCCAGATTTTAAAAAATTTACATTTGATTCATTAAATAGTGGTTATATTATCGAACTAGTAAGAAATGATAATATATACAATATAAGTTTTATAACAGATGAAAGTGAACGGTTATATTTATCGGTAAATAATGAAGATAATGTATTAATGGCAACAAAAAATAAAGAAGATAGTGAATTTATGATAGATCCATATAAATTAAATCTATTTGATAATAAAAATAATGTAATTACTCATTATGAAAATATTATAAATAATTTTAATTATAATAAATTTAATTTAGATTTTAGTTTAGAATTTAAATCAATTAAATTCCCAAAAATATATGATCTAGAAAATTATAATATATTATCAAATAATACAGATAGATATAATATATATCCAACAAATTGGATATCTGGCCCAAAAACTTTTGAAGGCCAAATATTAGATGATAAAACAATAGATCCAAATTATGAAAATATATCGGATATTCATATTTTATCTTCACAAGAAGATAATTTAGCCAAAAATAAAATAATAGGAAAGTCTATAAAAAATATAAACAAAAATGATCCTAAGGTATTATGGAATATTATTTATAATGGTAAGGATAGTTATAAAATAATTAGTACTTCAACTGGTAAATCATTATTAAATAATATTGCTAATAATTCTGAGTTAGTATTAATTGATACAGAAAATCCCGATCCAAATTATAAGAAATTTACTATAAGTGATACTAATATGGACGAAATCTATTTAGAAAAAGTCAGTACTAAAATAGATACATATTATATATCTTTTAAAACAATAGATGGTAAAAAATTATATTTATCTACAAGTAATTGGGATGGGATATTAATTGGGCGTGATTTTGGTGAAGATGAAATATTCAAAAAAAATGAATATATTATTAAACCTAATAGTATAGATAATAGAGATATAAATAAAATAAAAAAAGCTCAAGAAGAACTTGGTTTATCTGATGATGAAATAAATGAAATTATGTCAAATATTATAGTTTTAACAACAGAAAAATTATTACAAAAAGAAAAAGAATATAAAACAATAGAACAAAAAAAAGTTAAACTAGAAGAACAAACTAAAAATATGGATATACCTATGCCGGAATTAAAAACACCTAAATTAAAAGATGAAAACTTAATTAACAATGCAAATCTATCAACTAATAATGCAAATTTATCAAAAGAAATATCCTTAAATCCTTATAATAAAACAGATATAAAA
>CEVS01042700.1_pt1 | contig 19339 bp, 24 predicted proteins | sample 361571 | NCBI WGS metagenome assembly CEVS01 (sample SAMEA2623850, study PRJEB7988) | marine metagenome | isolation source: saline water (ENVO:00002010), including | reverse complement strand
GTGTTCTTTCTGAGTTCCATTAGAGGCTCTCAGATCGATATAATGTAGCCAACTGCGAACTGAGCCAGTCATGTAAAGTTTTGTTGGTGTTGCCAAAGGTAACACAAAGCGTGCACATTCCTTTGCCACGCCTGCCTCTAACATCTGTTGGTAAAGAGAGTTGGCTGAACTAAACAGAGTAATCATCTGTCTGTTCAGTTTGTCTACAATCTCAGGATCAAGATCATCAATAGAGTTCTGACGATTCTTATCATCCTGACGACGAAGTTCTGGTAGTTCAATCTCACCTAAGAAGGATGTTGATGCATACCTCTGTGAAAATTCTTGAAATGTAAACGAACGGTGGCGCAGGATCTGTGCTGCTATACCACGATTGGTAGTGATCTCAAGAGTCATGAACGCCTGTTCAAAGATACTCCAGTGTTGATGTTTGATACAATACTTAAGTAGACCAGAAAACTTTTCATTATCCTGGTTGTTTGGATTACTCACCCTAGCACAATATGCTATATGTTTTTCAGCATCGGGTGTAACCGATACCAATTTAGCTCCGGGTTTCATCTTCTCTTTTGGTTCCATTGGGTTTCCTTCTCGAATCACAGTTGTTACACCAGTATGAATAATTATACTTGAATCCTTCAACAATTTGAAAGAAGTTTTCATCTAATGGATATTCCGTTTTGCATTTAATGCAAACCCTTGTCTTCGGTTTTCCTGATTCTTTTAACTGATTTGAGTTCTGACTTAATCCTTTGGTAAGCTTCTTCGGGAGTAATCCTACCAGCCAATTCCATTGCACAAATAATTTCAACTTGAATACCAAACAATCTTAGAGCCTTTTCGTAATCATTATTTAAATTGTACATTAATTAATATTTGAAAAATAAGTCTTAAAATAAGAATCTATACCATGGTGAATTTTATTTCCCTGACTCACCCAGGTATGAACACATTCGTAAATATCCTTGGTCGAGTAAGGTGCCTCTTCAATCCTTGCTCCACCATACTTATTTAGTAATATTGATAGGCACTTCTGCCTAAGTTCCATTCGGTCATCAGAATACCGCCAATCTTTATTCATCATCTTCGAATACCTCGTCGTAATCTGGGAGTGGAGGAAGATCTTCTTCAAGTCTTGATGTGTATGCAGTCGTATCAGAGTACACTTCAGACTCCAAAGCATCAACTAAAAGTTTTAGATTTCTTACAATCATTTTTAGTTTGTCTTTATCCATAAAAAAAGGGGGAGCTACCTCCCCCTAGTATATCAGACATTTAAAACAATGTCAATTATTTGATGTAAGTACGACCACGATAGCAAAAGGTGCCATGGGTTTCACTTGACTTCACACAACGTGTAACATACTCAACACCACGATATGCGGTATGAGTAATCTGTGCGTCATGAAGAGCAGATGCTTTGTTGATCTGCTTCTTGATCATCTGAAGTGTGTTCATTGTGATACTCCTAAAGTAGTTGGTTTTTTAAGACCCGTTCCTTTAGTCGTTTGCGTCCCAATACCAATCACATTGTGGTACAGAGTCCTTTATGGTCTCAACAAGCTCAATCTTAACATTATTGGAGAGACTTGCATTTGAATCAATTCTCAACATAATGGCATCGGCTTGCGTACATGTGAGTGTTGAATAGAATAGAAATTCAATCATGGGATGAACGCTCCGTTCCGCGACTTACTTGCGTCAGACCTATGGTCTGATGAACGACAGGTACATTATATACCCTCATTATTATTTAGTCAAGTCTTCATAAAAATCCACATTGACCTAGGTGTTGTAGTGTTTCTTTCATACTACCAATATGTTCATACCCAATAGAAACCTGTGGGTATGTTGCCTCTTCTCCAAACTCAGATACAAAGGCTCTCTGATCAAAATCTACATCCAAAATATACTCATGGAATTCACCATCAAGTGATCTGAGAAGAGAGGCCATCCTCTCACACTCTTGACTTCTGTTTGAATAGATTACTGCCTGCATCAGTTTTTCTCCTGTTGGTAGTGTTTGATTATCCTTTCAGCTTGTTTCTTGTCTATACCACAAGGTGCATTCTTTAAACAGATAAGAATACATTCCTCATCCGTGATAGTAGGTTTAATAGTAAACCCCCACTTATCATATTCGACACCAGAGGGAGCTTCTACATCATTAGCAATTCTAAAAAGGTCAGTCACGTTGTCTCCAGTCGTCAGGTTTGTCTTGTTGAAACCAGTTCTTAATATCGTCAGCACTATCGAATCCCGTTCTATGATTGGATGGGTCGGGATCACCTAGTCCCATCCGATTCATAAAATCATCCATACTACCTTCTTCGATACTCTGAGAGTGTTGGCGTCTTGCCATCTTCAACATTTCATTAGCAGATGTATTTGCCTTAGCCAGTTTCTGTGCCCAAACCATATCATCTAACTTTACTTCTTCACCATTAGCAATACACTTACAGATGAATTCTAATTTTAGTCTATACTGAGTAGAAAGCATATACTATTTCTCTTTCCAATATTTATTTGTAGAAAAATACAATTTATAGTATCTCTTCTTCATCTCCTCTAGAGTTTTCATATCCTCACCAAACCCCATATACTTTAGAAGTTGATAGGATCCTTCCAGATCACTAATCAACCTCAGGATATTAGCAGGATGTTTTTCCAGTCCACCAAATTGATAATCAGAATCCTGACTCATGAGCTTCATCAATCATCTTAGATACAATCTCTTCATTACCATCCATAGTCTTGACTGCAAACAGACTTGACTTCTGATACTTCTTAATCTTCTTATACTTCTTGACGAGTGCCTGAACCTCATCAGGATTCATATTAAGACCTTCGAAGTTGATATCAAAACCATTACTCATCTGTCTTACCATTCCATAGTTTAGGGTTCGCTGTTCCAGCACTCTGAGTAATACTAATCAATCCTTTCTTGTACTTGTCGTAGTACCGATCAAAGATATCTACGACCTTGATGGACTGGACAACATCATACTTTGTCTCACCACCTTCCACATAAGTTACAAGATAGGCATTGTTAGGGAGACTCCTATCTTTTGCCTTGGTTGAATCACAATTCTCGAAAATGAATCTCACCTTCTCTTTAGTCATCAAGAGCGGCCTCCCCATTGGATGTCAGGAAATGCTTTTGATACATTGTCCTTAGTAATTTTGTATTTGGATGTAAGGTTACCATCCTTAACCAAACAGATGATTTCTGCCTCGTCAGGATGTAGTCCCTCCAACATCTGAATAAACATTGACTCACGACGAGTCTTACTCAGTTTATCATTACCACCTTTCACAAAGTGATAAAGGTTTTTCCATTCTTTACGAAGTGATGTGTGATCTGTACCGATAGGTACTTCATTCTTATTGAAGGGTACTTCACCTTCTGGTAACAAACTCAAAACAGTTTCGTCAAAGTTCCAGATCAAAATAGAAGTAAGTCCATCGTTACGATACTTCTGAAGTACTTCTACTTTCTTTGCAACACTTTTCTGTTTCGATGCTTCCGCAAGAATCTCATGAACGAAAGCGTTAGCTGGAAGCTCTTTAGTCTTTGTTGATGTAGCCATAGTAATTAGGTTTCTCGTTTCAGTATAGTATATTTATTTCACTCGTTCAATGGTCCGTCACTGCTGTTAAAATCCTCAGGGTTTTCAAACCTAAGGGCAAATATCTCATCAGCAATAATGTTTCCATGTTCATCAAACATCTCTGGGTGCATTGGAACAAACTTTGAATCTCTCTGTATTACATACTCTTTTGCAATCCATCCAACGATAGACCCGAGTACCAAGAACATTAGTGAAAATAGTGCACTGAATGTAAGTGTGATTGCCAACATTTTATTCCTCCTGTTTTTTGATATCAAATATTATATCAAATGATAGATAGAAATCCCTTTTGAAAAGAGAAACCATCTTACCAAAATTAATTTGAAAAGTTTTTGGTTCTGGTTTTCTTCTCCTTCTTAGCAAAAGTTCTGCCCCTCTATCTGGATGAGGTTCATTGTTGATCTTGTTATTTAGAAGTTTTTCTCCTCCCTGATCTTTTTTCTTTTCCATACTGCCAGCAATCCTGTAAAATTTGCTCAAGAAAATTCTTGATCTTTCTTGCTTCTGGTTTACCTAAGTGTCCATAAGCCTCTCTCAATTGTTTGTGTTGATCATCGCTACCACCTTCAAGATAGTCTTCAAGATCATATATGGTTAGAGTGATACTCTTAGCAGTTTCACTCTCCAAAAAAGCATCAACATCTTTCTTTGTTGCTTTATTTGATTTTAATAGATCATACATGTTGAGCATAATCTTTCCATTCTTGAATACACAATCAATGGAACTCTCAACAATACTCTCTACTTCCCATATGTTATCCATTATAGTAGTTTATTCTCCCTAAGATACTGTACAGTTTCATTACATCCACCGAGTAATGTTTCGTTATTTAGTAAAACTCTTGGGAAAGTTGTCTTTCCGAACCTACTAATGAATTCTTCACGAGTAAAGTCAGTATCAAGTTTGAGTTCAACATACTTAACCTCCGCTAGTTCTAGAGCTCTAATAACTTTAACACAGAAAGGGCAGGATGGTTTTGAATATACAGTATATGTCATAATAATATAAGAAGTGGTATTAATACAATAAAAGTAGATACAGAAATACCCCCAACAACATTAAGAAGTTGAGGGATGATACTAACGGGTTCAGTCATTAAGTGCTGTGAGATAATCTAAAGAACAAAGTTTACTCTCATAACCAGGATAAAACTCTTGAACTTTCTGAGGTACAGCCATCACTGTTGGGAAACCACTGGATACATGTGTGTATACAGTTTTGGTTTCTTCATTAACATAATGAGGCCAAGGATACTTGAGTCTCTTACGTGGGTTACTGATCATAATTTTCGTAGGTAAATGTTTTGTTTTTAATCTTGGTATCGAATTCACCAGTCTTACCAGGCTTCATCTTACCAGTTTTCATCCTCTTATTCATACCAGGGAAGTCACTTTTATTAGTGCCTACCAGAGCGGCATCTCCCTTAGATTTCTTCTTGAGGAGTACACTATCCTGATCGTACTTCTTACCAAGTTTCTTCATTGTTTTGGAGAAACGTTTCTTACCCATCTTACCAGAGGAGACCACATGTGATCTCTCTCCGACCTTCCTTTCATCCTTCTGTCCTTTGTTCTCTGTGTATCTACCTGAAACCTTTGTGGCTCCAGGAAGACCAGCTCCACGAATGTCCTTATCTAGTTGTTTAGATCTGGCTGCATTCTGTTTCTTGGTCATATCTCCACGTTGAGCAGACATGATACCCATACCACCTTTAGAATCTTTCTGACGGATTCTATTAAGTGAAGACTCCTGCATGAATTCTAGGAAAGTCATTTGAAATATTAACTCTATTGAGTTATTTATTTTTCTGGATAAGTGATGGAAACTCTACGATAAGTTGTGGGTTCTTCGTGAGTATAGTGTACTACATACTCCTCAACAAGTTCACCTCCAAGATCATTGGCTATTTCCTTCAGTTGTTTCTCGTACTTCTGGTGTTGCATAAGTGTTCTCTTTAGGGGATCGTGATAGGTTTTTGATAACAATGAAAGCATCTTTGTTATATACTCTCTCACCAAACTGACGAGACCACCTAGGATTTACACCCTCAGCCTGATGGATGCCAGAGATGGCAGTTCCTCCAACCTCAACTTTAACATCATCCTCAATACTCCATCCAAGAGTATCAATCAGTTTAGAGAGTTGTTCGACAATGGTTGGTTCTGACATGATACGATCCTCAGGTTCAAGATTACCATTCATTCTTCAGTAGCCTCCTCAATGATTGATTGAATACGTGAACTACGTGATACCTCACGGGTATTCACTTTTCTAAATGCAGAATTTAGAACGATACCTACAGACACAAGACCGACAAATCCAATGACTGCCAGAATGATGTCAGAGTTAGTAAAGAGGTTCCAGGTTTCCATTGGTTGGTTTGTTTTCTACCCTTCTAATATAGGGGAAACCTGGAGGAAAGTCAATAGGCAGTGGACAGTTTCAATTCCGGCTCTCACACCAGAAGATCACATCCTGATTTGGATACAGATCATTCCAAGTTTTTACATACTCATTGGCATCTTGCCTTGTTTTAAATACACCTTCCAGATGAGCACCATACCCTGCTTCTAATGCATCAGGGTTTCCTGAGTATACTCGGTAGTTCATGGCTTAATAATACTCTCACTATCTTTTTCAAAAATCTCCAAACCTTTATCGGTAAGGATGTGATCATACATCTGATCAAAGATCTTAGGTGGCATAGTAACAACCTCTGCACCATTGTACCAAGACCTCACTGCACGTTGCACAGTACGGATAGAAGCCGAGAGGATCTGTGTCTTGACACCATGGATACGATAGAGGTCTGAGATACCCCTGACCACCTCTAAACCAGCCACCTGCTGGTCATCCAACCTACCCACAAAAGGACTGACGTAGGTGGCTCCTGCCTTCGCTGACAACACTGCCTGTGGTAGAGAGAAGATCAATGTTACATTGACCCTGATACCTTCATCAGATAGTGCCTTGCATACATCTAAACCTTCTCTAGTACAAGGAACTTTGATGGTAGCAACATCACCAAACTTAGAAGCAAGTCTGATGCCTTCATTCAACATCTCATAGTAACCTCCCATCACTTCCATACTGATATCTTTGACACCAATATCTTTGATCTGTTGATACACATCCTCAGGGTTACGATGACTCTTTGAGATCAATGTGGGATTAGTAGTCACACCATCTATAAGTCCTGTTGCAAAATATTCTCTGATTGCATACACATCTGCTGTGTCTAAAAAAATCTTCATGATAGTTTTATTTGTCCTCTAGTTTGTTACAACCTCTTGGTTTTGTTCCAAAGGCTTCTGATCCTTGTCCATTATTATCAGTCCTAGGACTTCCTTCGTTTTTCTTTTTGGTCCTTTGATAACTCAATGATGGGTATCTATTGATGAATATGTCAGGGCACCAATAGGTTATCAACCAATCTATTGTTGGATTCAACCTTATGTGCTCTTCTGCAGAATGAGGGAAAGACCCAATCTGAACATATCCATCATGACTTATACAATGATTGTCGTCACTATCAAAGATATACAGTGTCATGGGGAAAATATCGACAACACAAATAGCATGATACCAAAGAAAAGGAAGTACGTCAATATGAGTAACATCTGTTAAGGTGTTAACTATACTATTTTAGGCATAAAAAAAGAGGGAGTAAACCCTCTGTGTTGATATCATAACCTATAATTTAATTAGTAGTAGTAGCGATACTCACATCGCCACCACCAAAGAAGACATCACCGAATATGGTTGGTCCAACTTCATTATTGAATGCACTAGCGATGAATATGGGATTACCATCCTGTGCACTATCTACAGTTGCAATAACCTCAGAGTTAGTAAAGTCATATAGATCTACAGTATCGTTATTATGATATCTCAATCCAATTTGAGTAGAACCAGGATTTGGATTAACCCATTCTTGGTCAGAACCACCAACATAATTTGAGTTGCTGGTATTAATAGTCATACCATTCATATCAGGACCATCAATATCTTCATCTCCACCAGTTTGATAACTCCAGTCCCATGGCGCAAACGCTTGTGTATCAAGATCATCACTATAAGGAGGATTACTGGTTTTCCATATTCCAACTCTATGGTTTCCAGTAACAGCTGAAGAGGTACTCCACTTCATTTGATATCCCTTAGGGAGACCATCTTTGTGTCTTAGAACAGAATCTCTTTCAATTCTGAGTGTATGTGCGTCTGCGTGCTGACCAGTTGAAAGACCAACTACAGTGCTAGGGAATCCATTGACTCTCCACTGACCCCATGGGTTATACCATGGCTCACCTCTATTGTGTTTTATGTTATTATGGTAAACATACTCCCAACCATAAACTTGAACACCAGTGGCAGTAGGAACATATGATCTTTCACCACCAAGAGTAACGAAGATTGGATTACCATCTAAAGTAGCATCAGCAGTAGCAATAAGTGTTCTCACACTATTGATCACAGTAAAATATTTTAACTTATTAGTTCCATGTTCATATCTAATTCTGAAATCTGTACCACTATAATCGGTTGACAAATCAGCACCAGTATTCAGTGTGACTGCAGAAGTTTGTTCTGATTGTGGTCTAAGAGTTCCATTTCTATGGAACTTCAATCCAATCAAAGTGGTATTATCACTAGCAACATATCCAATAGTAAAGTTTTGGTAACTACTATGAGAAGATGTAAGGGTAGGTACAGTCCATTGGAACTCGTGTCCAGGTCTCATCTTCTCACCCCAAGTAACTCTCCAGACAGAACTGTTAAGTACAGATTCATTAGCATCAACCCATCGCGTAAATGGTTTTACTTTATCACTTGTTGCGGTCCATGAAAGTCTTGACGATCCTATTGTCCAATCACGATGATCACAATACCATTGAGCCCCATTCCAATCAGGTTCAAATTCAAATGACAGAAAACTTAAATTTGATGAACTACCGACTGGGAGAATGTATGGGCAGACATCATTACCATCATAATCATTATCACCAGTAACGATTACTTCATCAGTATCTTCATCAAAGATATCCCATGAGTTATCCAAATGATATCTCCAAGAAAGATTTCTAGCAGGAATAGGTCTTGTTTCAGTCATATCATCATACAGAGAGGTATAACTAGTGTTCATACCACATATTTCATATGCATGAATCTTCTCAAACTGTGAGATTCTCCAAGTCATATCACCATTAGTATAATTATTGGAATCTGGATTGGTCAGAGTACCAGGACCAGTGTAATCATTGGAATAGTAAATGTTTTGACCGTTTGTAGGAACACTAAACTTAAGTTTCATTCCAGGTCCGAAACCATAGTTGTGTTTCCATACATCAGCGCCTTTAAACCCGTCACGAATATGGAGTGATCCAGCAACATAGGGACTAGATCCTGCTGAAATCTTTGTATATTCTGATGTTCTCTTTTCACTAACTCCACCAGGTTCATAACCATCTGTATGAGAAGTAAAGTGAATATAAGTTTCTGTTACTCCCATGCCTACAGTAGCACTATCAATATGCCAACTGTGTGGACCATCAATTTCCCACAACTGAATCTTGTTAGTTTCATAATCCCATCTAAGAGAATGGGTTAATGAACTTCCTGAGAGATCAATACTTCTGCCCAGTTGAATACCTGTAATACCATAAGAGGAATCACTATCATTTGATATAACACTATTTGGTTTAAAGTACCACTTAGCTGTCCACTTACTAGGACTAGTAAGAGTACCAGTTTCAGTTGTACCACTATTCCAAATACCAACTTGCCAGTGGTGTGTTCCAGCAGTAAGGATTAGTTCATCACCCTTCTTCAGTTTCTCACCATAGAATAATGGACCACTACTCCAATTGTGAATACTAGTAGCTGCTGCCCCAGTATTGTGGTAGAACATTTTAGCTGATGAAACTCCAGCAACCCCCATCAGGTTACTCATATCTACATCAACAAATGATGCATCATTTAGAGTAAGTCTAAGAGTTGTATTTCCAATACCAGTTACAATACCACTAGTGACAGGATTTCCTGCACCGCCTCCACCAGAGGTAGGAGCTATAAGGGATAGTGTCTTGCTAGATCTAGTTACTGTAGCAAACCCAACAAAGTCAAGAATATTGCCCTTACCTAGGGATACACCATCCTTCTTAAGTTCAATATCATTAGGAGATGAGGTTCCCAATCCATTGATATAATTAATGACTTGGGTCATATCATACCCAAGACCACTTACTAGTCTTGTACCACCTTCATTTTCAATAGAAGAAATACGAAGTCTTCTAAAAATTCTTCTGGGAGTTATACCATCTCTCTTTACTTTGTCAATTCTACTAATGGTAATACGAGAAGTAGATGTGACACCCTTACGAACATATACAGATGCCTGCACAACACCACCAAGGGGTGCTGATCTTACTCTTCTACCAGTATCAAAGATAACTCTACCTTTGTCGCCATCTTCGTAAATCTTAACTCCCATGATTCTCCTAGTTGTCTACTGATACGGTTACTGCTTTCATCTCAAGTTCTCCCTCATCACTTGGTTTTGCCTCAATGTGGAAACTTCCTGCATCTGATGTTGATATACCTGTTAAAGTAGCACCAACAAAGAAAGGAATCAAAATCTCACCAGGATACACTTCAGCAGCACCCTGTGTAACGAGCAAGGCCTGCTTATCAATACTAAAGTTAGTTAGCCCAGTTCCTTGAGTGGATGTATTGGTAGTGAAGAACAATCTAATGTCCAGGTCACTATCATCAACGTCAGGAGTCCAATCGAATGCAATTCTGACAAGACAATTAGCACCAGCACTCATACCTGCCAGAGAGAATTCTGTTTGACCAGTACCAATAGTAGCACCTGAACCAACATATGGATTACCATTATTACCAGCTGTCATCTGGTGTGTTTGATGGTTATATGTTGCTGCTACTTGAGGCTGAAGAAGACTCCACACATCCTCAGGTAATTCCTGTACAGTGTTAGCAACACCAACTGAATATGCATCAGTAGTGTATGCATAATAACCTTGAGAGCAATCTGTTACAAAGTTGGAATATGCTACAGATGATATACCAGTAACAGAAGTACCATCATGAATAAGAAGCTCACTGGTTGTAGCAGAACCTACAGTAACAATACCAGCAAGTGATGTACCATCGCCAACAAATGAAGTTGCAGTTACAACACCAGTTGCAACGATTCCACTACGAGCAGTAATAAGACCAACCGAATCAATATTCTTTACATCTTCTTTTGTTAGTGTACCACCAATAGAAATATTACCAGTGATTTCAAAATCACCAACAACCTTACTGGTAACAAAACCTACATCATTAGTCAGTTCACTTAATGAATTAAGTGTGTTACCTCCAACACCACCAGTCCAGATACCGGCAACTGCATCATACTGAAGAACTCTACCGTTAATAAGAGCAGTGGACCTATCAACATCATCAAGGTATTGTAACAATACCTCACCACCACCTCCAACGGTAGCCATCTGTTGTTGAACCCTGTTCACAAACACTTTGTAGTGTTGTTGAAGTTGATCAAAGGTTACAAAGTTCTTATCCAGTGGAGTAAGAGTATCACTATTATTAGTAGAAGGAGGTTCATTTAGAAGCCCTTCTTGAAGAACCTCATACTCATATCCAATCTTATCTAACTTCTCTTTAATTAACTCTTCGTTCGCATCAGCACTCTTTCTCAGCTCTTTAAATACTTGTTCTCTGAGTTCAAAGATAGTGTTAGGAGTCTTCTTAATGTACTCCTCTACAGCAATAACACTTGATCTCAGTTTGTTGAGATCCTTCACTTCCTCTCTGAAGAATACCTTAATGGTTTCTTTAGTCTCTTCTAGTCTCTCTTCAAGAGTTTCATATAACTCTACTTTGAGTTCTCTAATTCTTGATTCAGTTCTAAGATCAGACTGAAGGACTTCCTTCTTATACTTAGGAAGTTGATTCTCTTTGATGTCATTACAAAGATTGTAAACTTCAAGTACTTGATCTTTATATGCAGACAGTTCTTTCTTATTAGAGGAGAGAATTTGTTCCTGAATATTTCGGAAAGCACCATCAATTAAAGACACTGAATGAGTAATCTCCTCTTCCAGGACTTGTTTGTCTTCAATAGATTCTTCTACAACATCAATGACTTCTTTCGTCTCATTAAAAAGTTGGGATGGTGTAATCATAATATCATTCTTATGTTTTCCATCTAGATGGGTTTGTCCTTCTAGTATTTATCAATAGTATTATACCTTATGGAGAGTCAGATACAAAGTTAGAGGATGCCATATTAGTCATTGTCTGGTCTGCGTTTCCGACATTATCCTCAATAGTTGGGAAGGTATCACCATCACCCATCCTATAAACATGAGCAGCTGATGGACTGAAGGCAGTAAGGTCAGTTGGTACTCCAGAGTTGTAGAGACTGGAAACTTGAGTTGATGTAAGTTCTTGATTCCAATATCCAAACTCATCAATGAGAGAACCTTTCAGGTGGAAACCAGATGGGTTACGACCAAACCCAACAAATATAGGTTCAATAGGTCCAGCACTAGCAGGAACTCCCACTACAGGATCTCCATCACTAAAGTCAGTTCCAGTAGTTGCTACTTCTGAACCATTGATATAAATTTTCAAAGTATATGGAGCATTTAATTCCAAACCATCAGTGCTACCATCATAAGTCACAACAATATGATGCCAACCATTAGAAGAAGCAACTGTTCCTACAGCTGTTTGAATAGTCAATCTATTACTACTACCTGAAACAGCATACTGTAATCTAAGTCTTTGCCTACTATTGGCATCACCCTTCCATCTTAAATCAATATAACTTGTTCCACTAAATGTTCCTAATTGACTAAAGGCAAAGAAAATGGATTGATTGGAAGTAGTATCGGTATTTGGTTTAAACCACATAGAATAACTATGGGCAGGCATTGCCTGACCACTTGACTTCTGAAGGTTTGTAAATTCACCACTCTGTCTTGTTCTGATGGTATATTCAGTGTCATCAAACTGTGTGGATTTTGAGTTTGTATAATCTTGAGTTACATTCAGTGTAATGGTAGTCTTTGCCATCCCAACATAGTTGTGTGCTCTCAGGGTCATATTGTATGTACCAGCATTCAAATCAGAACCACCAATAAGTTTCTGTGGGTGGTTGGTGACCTGACAGACACCCTCTGGTAAGTTAGTCCATTCAAATGCAGACACCTCACCACCAGTTGTGGTTGCCTCATAGTTGATGATAGTTCCCACACCAACAGTAATGGAACTGGCAGAAGAAATGACTGGAGGTTGTGCTCCACCAGTCTGAGTGAAGAGAGAGTTTAGATCATTAACTACACTTGCTTGTGTAGTTCCAAGACCAACACCACCAATGGTTACATTTGCAACTCTCAGTCCCTCATAGATGGTAATATCTGATGATGCCTGTCTAGTTGTGATATTGATATTTTCTCCACTTGCTGATGCCTTGAGATAATCAGTAGGGTACTGATCACCATTGTCCAACAGAATGGTACTGAATGAGTCATCAACCTTGAAATCAATAGTGTCTGAATCACTCATAATAAATCTACCAGTCTGACTGATAGTATTAGCAGCATCATTGATATAATTTACAGCACCCTGAGCACTGGAGAACCCAACATTATCAGCATCAACAAATAAAGTATATGGTACTCTAAAGAACTCGTAGATACTACTACCAGCACCAACATCCCTAATATTATTTTCAATATTAATTCTATCTGTTGTTCCAGCAGAAACACTTGCACTCAAACAACCATTCCAAAATACAGGTTGTGTTGAGTTATAGAAGTTGATGCAGTTACCTGCGTGATTATGTACTACTCTAATTGTATTCATCGTTGGATAGTAAAAAGAACACCAATAGGATTAACAAGAATTGGATTATCTGCCTTGATAGCAACAAGAGATCTAGAATTGACATCCTGTTGGTTTGCCATATATGCAGTGATGGTTGGTCTTAAAAGGAAACCTTTTCCAACACTTCCACTACCGTAAAAGAAAGGTGTGATTGTAAGTGGGAATGTGAAGGTGACGTTATCATTAGCATCACGGTTAGCATAGATGAGAGCAAGCTGTACAGTTGTATTGGTGACCATAGGCATGACATTGAAGTCAAATCTTGCCAGAACTAAATCACCTACCTGACACTCCTTCAGACTGAATGAACCAAGTGCCTGTGTGTATTTAAGACTTCCAGAAGTCTGTGCATTATTGAATGCTGTATTTTCACTGAAGTCAAAGAAGTGATCTACACCAGCAGGGGCAGTGAGTCCACCAAAGAGACCTTTTGTGTTGTCGTATTGAGGATTAGTTTCTCCCCACCATTGATTATCTCTGGCTTGGTTTCCTGCAGTGGACATACCAAACCTGTACCAGGTTTCCGAATCTGCTAGTTCCTGTGTGTATTCTATGTAATCAGAAGGGTCTTGTGAAGCTTCAGTTCCAGTTTGATAATCAACAAAGGAACTTGATCTATCATATCCACCCTGAGACTTAATTGCTCTTGGGACTGCACCACCAGTGATATACTCTGGATAGGTGAAGGTGTTTGCAATACTTACATTAGTTGCAGATGAAATACCAGTAGTTAGAGTACCATAGTCAGTGGTTTCAATTCTCTTTACATTATCGTGATACAGATCTACCGAACCATTATTATTGAAGAAAGCATAGTCTTCACTAGTGGCAGAATTAAGAAGTCTGATTTGATTACTACGAAGTTGTAGTTGACCAGTTCCAGCGTTCTGAATGATACCTGTTCCAGCAGTTGTGTGCTGAATCTGCAAGTCATCATTATCACCAAAGTTCAGTTTCTGATTATCTGCAAACTGAGTACCAATGCCACCACCTGAGATAACTTCCCATGCCTGGTTTCTTCTAGCATAAGGACCACCTGTCTTAGGTGCATCCTCAATACCACCTCCACCAAGTGAAGACAACTGAACAGAAATCCTATCAAGGAATAGTTGATAGTGTTCCTTTAGGTCATCAAAGGTTGCAAACTTTGTGTCATTGAGAGGATCAGTTTCTTCAGTAATCTCATCAAGGATCTTGATTGATTGATCAATAACACTTGGAGTTGGTTTGAGTGGTTCTGGTTTGATGAGATCTTCTGTTTCAATCTCTGTTGGAACATAGTCATCTCTCCAGTCAGTTGCATCAACTTCTTCTATGAAGTCTTCTGCAACTTCTGCAACAATCTCTTCCTTCTCTTCCTCTGTCTCAGAGAACAACCAAGATTCAAAGGCAGCTGCTTGTTTCTCAACCTTTTCTGAATTGACTTTATCCTTTTTGATCTCTTCTTTAACCTCTGAGAAGATTGAATTTATATCAATCTCCCCGACAAGTTCTCTAAACTCATCTTTCTTTTTCTTCTTATCTTCAGCAATAATCTTGAAGAAATCGCCTAACCCTTCACTCATATCTTTATACCGCTGTAGTTGTTAACGCAATACCCACATCTCCTCCACTGAAGAAATCATCAACCATTTGTTGTGAATTGTTTGTAGCCCCACCAAATCCAGCACCTATGTAGATTGGATTACCATCACAAGCAGCATCCTTGGTTGCAATGACCTCACCATTTGATTCATCAAAGATGTCAAGAGTATTGTCAGAATGATATCTAATAGAGAACTTAGTGCTTCCAGGATTAGGATCATCCCACTTGGTAGCAGTATAGTTAGAGTTACTGGTATTGAAAGTCATTCCATCCAAATCCATTATCTCCTCAGAGGTATTTAATCTCCAACTCCAATCCCACATCCCAGGATTATTCTCTACATTAGTGAGACCAGATGAAGCATTACCAGTTTTCCATATACCAAAACGAGTATTGGTAGCTGTAAGAGGAAGTTGCCAGTGCATCTTATATCCCTGAGCAAGTCCATCCTTATGTCTCCACACTTGATCTGCCTTGTGTGCAAGAACCTGACCAGTGGATGCAATACCAACAGAAAGAGAAGTGTTCTCTGGGAAGCTACCTATTCTCCAGTTCTCCCAAGGGTTGTAGTAGTTAGGTGGCTCATGAGCACATTCCCAACCATATACCTGAACACCTTGAGTAACAGGAAGTCTGGTTGAGTCTCCACCCATAGAGATAAAGATGGGATTACCATCAAGTGCTGATGAAGATTCAGCAAGTTTAGTTCTTACACCTGCGTTCAAACTATAACATACAAGTTTGTTAGTTCCATACTCATACTGTAGTCTCATACTTGTGCCAGCAGTTGGGGTTAGAGTACTAGCAGTACCAACTTTAGTAAATCCAGCATCCTGATCTGCTGTATCTTTGAGATATCCACCTCTCCAGAATTTGACACCAGATGAGTAAGTACTATATGAACTATCCAGAACACCAATAACCATATTATTCTTGGTGGAACCATTCTGGTTCTGGTTCAATTGAGTCCAGACAAACTCTTGTCCTGGTCTCATCTTCTCACCCCAGGTTACATTATATAATCCATTACCATTACTATAATGACCATTACTAAAGGTAAGGCTATTAGTTGCTTCCTGCAATGCATGTCCATTAGCAGTCAGGACCAACCAAGCATTCGAATTAGAACTTGGGTCCCAATCACGATACTCCATGAACCAGGCTTTCTTGTTCCACTCCCATTCCCATTGACAAATGTTTGTTTCGTAATTAGGAGCATCTGTTGCACCAAACAGATGAGGATAAATCTCACCACTGAGAGTATTATCACCAGTGAGGATTTGTTCATCAGTATCCTCATCAAATAGATCCCATGTATTATCTGAATTATATCTCCAAGAGACATTTCTACCTGTCAAATTTAATGTAGTATTACCTGTATTGTATGCAGTGTAGTTGGTATTAATAGTAGCGTTCATCTGATTTGATGCTACGTTGCTACTATTAATTCTCCAAGAACCAGTGGCACTATTGTATGGGTTGTTAGGTCCATCACCAAGACCAGTGGTTCCACCATATCCAACACCCCAGTATTGAAGTTTGGCAGTATCAACAAATGTTGTCTTAAGTTTCAGTCCAGATTTCAATGACCTAGTAGACTTCCACATCTCATCATCGACAACACCACTATGAACAGTCTTACCAGTTAGTGCATTTATATGAGATTTCAGTTCCCATTCTGATTGTCTGTGAGTAGGTGTTGGAAGGGAAGATCCACCAGTATTATCACCACCACGAGAGAGGTAGATGTATTGTGTTGTTACACCTACTAGTGCAGCATTGGCATTGGATAACAACCAATCACCTGATCCATCGATTTCCCAGAGTTGTAGTTTGTTGGTATTATAATCCCATCTCACAGCATATGATCCATTGTCTACTTGGATATCTTTTGCCATCTGGACACCAGTAGGTCCAGCGGATGTAGTAGCAGCCTCCCAGTCAGTTCTATTGTGATTGTACTGCCACTTGGTTGACCAGTTAGATTTGTTTCTAACATTGTCACTACCAGTTACACCAGTACCACCATCCCATATACCAATATGGAAACTATTACCAGGGACTGAGAACTTAAGTTCTTCTCCCCTATGAAGAGGTTCACCCCAGTAAACAACACCCTGATCAATATCATGGGTACTATTTTCTAAGGATTTGTTTGAGTTGTGATACTTAAAGTTAGTTTGGTCTTGATAATATTGAACTGTGGTAATACCAGGAAGGTGTACATTAGCGTTATCTGATATAGCAAAACTGATGGTGATTGGATTTCCATCCTCTGCCAAGTTAGCAGTTGCAATACCAATAGGAGTATTAGAACCTCTGTATATCTCTAACTTATTAGTATCTCCATTATACCGGAGACGCATAAAGGAAGCGTTATTACTGATTGTAGTGTATTGAGTAACACCACTCCCAAATCCAAATCCTTGACTATCAAGCTCTGTACCAGCATTGTCGATGTGGTGACCATCAGCATTACTATTTCTGAACACTAGAACCCTTTCCCAGTTAGCAACATTACCTGATGTTGTTGGGTCATAAGTTGTATTGCCTCCCCACTTACCTACCCAGTATGCACCAGTACCACTCATTGAGTGAGTCCATACCATCTCTTGATACGGTTTCAACTGAACACCATAGTAGTATGGGTTGTTCTGTTCGGGTGGATTAGTGGATGTAATACCAGGACCAGCTGTAGAGAAACCTGCACCAGGAGTCAGATACTGCTGATACCAGTTGAAATCATTGATTGTTGTTACATGATCTGGAACACCAGTAAGAGCACTGTATGGTAAGCTGTGTGCATCTGTAAGATCAAATGCTGGTGTAGGATCAGAATCACCCAGAGTGAAATTAACTCCACCAAGTCCAGTAATATGTGGATTGAGTTTAGTGGAATCAATAAGTCCTGTGATCTTAGATCCATCTATACTGTCAATCTGACCACTAGTAACAAGACCAACAATATTAGATGAATTGACTACACCCATATTAAGAGTGATTGTTGATACACCTGCAGTTGGTGAAGTAACAGAAGAAACAACATCCCCTCTAAAATCAAATACGGTAACACCCGTACCAACATATCCACCACTGGTTGTAATACCAATCTGATCAACACATATATTTGCAACATCATCAGCTACCGTAACAAAATCAATACCACCCTTAAAGTTAAGGGTAGTACCACCACCAACTAGTGCTCCATTCTTTTGAATATCAATTTCGTTAGACTTCTTATTGGCCTGGTCATTGATATAATCAATGACTTGTTGCAGACTAAATCCAAGATCTGCTACAAGAAACTGATTTGCTTTATTCTTGATTCTAGTAGGAAGAATTCTTTTAAAAAGTCTTCTTGGTGTGACACCATCTCTACTAAACTGATCACTTCTGGTAATCCTAATTTTACCTGGTCGAGAGGGGTTTTCAACTGCAGCAACAATACCACCCAGAGGTGCTGCAGGAACTCTACTTCCATCAAAAAAGATACGACCTGCGGATACACCTGCATAAATTCTTACGTTTTTTGACATCTTACGTTACTATGTTGATTGTTAGGGCCATCATTTGAAGATCACCTTCATCACTCGCTCTTGCAGAGATATTAAAGGATCCAGCTGTTTGTTTGGTAAGTCCATACAACGAACTACCAACATAAAAGTTGATCAGCGTCTCACTTATATATGGTTGGTCAGCACCCTCGTTACAGATAAGACCTTGCTCTCTTATAATACTAAAGTTAGTCAATCCAGTCCCTTGAGTTTCGGTATTTGTAGTAAAGTTTAAACCAAAATCAAGGTTGGTATTATCAATATCAGGGTCAAATTCAGCAGCAATTCTAACGATTACTGAGGAGCCTGGATCTAAACCAGCAAGTGAGAATTCTGTTTGACCAGTACCAATTGTAGCACCAGCACCAATCCAAGGATCATTGCTGTTAGCAATGAGCATCTTCTCAGGTAAGAAATCATACTTATCTGATCTAACTGATGGTTGAATCAATACAAATGTATCAGCAGGAAGAGTCTGAATTGTATTTGCTATGCCACTAGAGTAGTAATGAGTACTGTATCTGTAGTAACCTTGATGGTAATCATTCATGAAGGTTGCAATACCCACTGAAGTCACACCAACATATTCAGTACCATTGTGTTGGATCATGCTACCTGCAGTTCCAACAACACTAATACCACCTCCTCC
>CEVS01034884.1_pt1 | contig 19364 bp, 24 predicted proteins | sample 361571 | NCBI WGS metagenome assembly CEVS01 (sample SAMEA2623850, study PRJEB7988) | marine metagenome | isolation source: saline water (ENVO:00002010), including | reverse complement strand
CTTATGATAACATTTACAGCACCACCAGAACCACTACCTAATGTAGAAGAAGATGTTAATGCAGTGTCAGAAAAGATATATGCAGCCCCCAAATTAACAGAACCAAAAGTATACCCACTTCCACCAGCGTGTAAAATTGTATCTGTTCCAGAGGATAATCCAAATCCTTGGATTGCACCACCACTAACTTTGATTGAGACAATCGCACCAGAACTTGTTCCAGCACTTGTACCATCTCCATAAACAGCAGCGTAATAAGTTCCGTCTGTATAACCAGAACCACCAGTTACAGAAAGACTTTCAATCTTACCATCTACTGCAGCTGCACTCACAGTTGAGTTTGTAGACACAGGCATATAGTCTGTAGTAAGAAACTTAGTAGCATCTGATGCAGAAACGGTGTACATATATTTAAGGACATAACCACCTAGGGCAAATGTTGATGTTGATTCTGATGTCGGTTCAGAACCAGAGTATGCAGCCCCACCATTATTATCTAGGACTTTGTATACCCTAAATGCAGAGGTGATAAAGTAAAAGTTTGAGTCAAAGAGATTTGTTGCACCATTGGCAGATAAGTTTGATGCAGATATATTATCTTTGTACATAGAGTAAACAGTTCCGTTTACCCAATTTGTTCTTGGTAAAGCAAAAGATATATCAGTTGATCCAACTTTTTTAGCTGCAATCATAGAATCCCATCTATAGAACTCTGAACTTATATCGTCTGCTGGTGTTGGGGGAATAGTATCGTTTCCACCAGTTGTACCAGAAGTGAATGGTGTTGCTTTACCTATGAATAGGTAATACGTTGATGCAGCTGCTTCAGTAAATGATTCGTGAAACTGATTAGCATTATGCTGTCTAAATTTTTCCGTGATTATTGCCGACATTTTTTAATCCTTTGTATATATTTATAACACATTTCCATCTTATGAAACCTTCTTTAAAGTAATAATTGCAGGCTGTACGATTGGAATGTTCCTTATACTAGTATTTATACTCCCAGACATGGTATAATTTTCAATTGGTTTAACTCCAGCATTGGCGATATAGTCTGATGTTTCTAATACAATATGATTTATTCTATCAGAACCTATATCAGCAGTATCTTGTTCTTGTACAAGTTTTCCATTTTCATCTACTGGATTACCGTCAGCAGCAGTACTTGTTGCATCAAGAACTATATTACCACCGTCAGCAGTTGTTCCATCTTCTTGAACAATAATATCTTCACGCAATCTTAGATATTCATTTTCTAGTAATATAGCAGGGGGAACACCAATACCATCATTTAAAGAATCTTCTAATTGAATTAAATCTATAGTTGACAATGAAGAGGTATCTTCTTCTACTATCGCCCCAGCAGTTTCTTGTATAATTCTTTCTTGTTTTCCAGTTATATTTTCTAACAGTATTGATGAATCTTTATTTACAGCAACAGCCGCATCACCAACACCACTAATAGAAGTTCCATCTAATAAAATAAATCCATCTTCTTCAAGTGCAATACCAACATCTTCTATTGAAATACTTTGTCCAGTAATGCCAAATCCATTTTGTAATATTTTTCCTTTTCTTGCAACTTCTGTAATTTGTATATCACCGAAATCTGAAAAAGTCAATGTATCATCATTTGTTGGTTCTGATAATAATAGTTTTTCATTTCTATTTCTAACTTGGTCTGCAATGAATGTAAAAATAGATGATTCAAGTAATGTTCTACCAGACCCTATATTAATAGTATCTTGTTCAAATACGATATTTTCACCAGCCTCAGTTACTAAGAAAGCAACAGAAGGTAAAGGTTCTTCACCATCTAATCTAATTACATCATGACGAACTGCTGTATCATTTACAACTATAAGTCCACCAGTTTCTAAAAGTATATTATCTATTACTGCATCACCGTCACCGTCTGTATCTGTTCCATCTTCCATACCTAAAATAGAATTGTTTTCCATTTGTATTCCACCGTATGCTTGTTCCACAGCAAAAGGATGATCATATAGATATGTTAATAAGTTTTTAGCAGCGTGATTTATTGGTTTAGTTGATCGTGTTATTCTCATTTCTTTTGTTAATATAGTTTCATTATCACTGCCACTTGCAGAAGAACTTTCGGACATAACTCTACCACCAGCAGTTTCATTTGCAGTAAATTGATTTGGTTCATATAGTAATGCAGTACCACCAGTAAGATTTCCAAATTCCATAAGTATTTGAGCACTATCTTCTGTTATGATATTATCAAACTCATCTGTATGTCTACCAGTTTCGTGAAGTATTTGATAATCATCTTCTTGAACTAAATGAGAAACAGCATAAGTATAGTTACTTGGTTGTAAACTATCTTCTAGTAATATAGAAATGTCAGAGGGCATACCACTTACTACATTTGTATCTGTACCTTCAAGGGCAAGTACCTCATCAACCTTCACACCATTCTCTAATAATATCTGGTCATCCTCTGCACCGATAACCATACTTCCAGCTTTTAATCTTCTCTTAACTGTTTGATCAAATATTGTTTCAAGAACAGAAGCAAGTTCTGGTGTGAATGTTTGAGTATCACCAAGGTATCCAGCAACACCAGCCGCAGTTGTTCCCACAGTTGCAGAAACAAATGATGCAATACTAACTTTACCAAATGGAGCAAAACCAGCAGGATGGACTGCTCTTTTAAGTTGATTAATATAAGTTGCAGTCGATTGTCCAACGGAAACCTCATATGAAAAATCTTGATAATAGAAGGAGTCTTGAATACGAATCAAATCCTCACCAATCAAGTTATCAATTGTTACATAATTTCCTACACCAGTTGATGTTGTATCAACACTCAATGTACCAGTAGCAATATCAGCAAAAACAATTGTTCCAGTTGCACCACTAGAATCCGTGATAGTAACGTCTTTATTTGAAAAATCAATTGGTTGTTCTAGTATCAAATTTTGTCCAACATTAAGAGATGAACTATTTGTTCCATCCATTACAATAAAGTCAGCAGTTTCATCGTCTAATAAAAATTGATCATTATCTTCTAAAACTAGATTAAATCCAAAATCTTCACCAAGTAATGCATCACCATTTTCTTGTACTATGAATACTGAGCCTGGATTGATTTCTCTATATCTATCCATAATAATTTTTTGATCTTTACCTTGAACAAAATCACTAATAGATTCTTCTAATTGAACTCCACCTACATTATAGTTAAATCCAGCTTTAACTTTTCCTACAGCATCTTCAAGTTCAATACCACCACCACTTAATTCACTAGAACTTTCTAGAAGTATTTTACTCTTATCTTCTAAATCTAAACGCCCTTGAATAAAACCAGCATCTTCTTCAAATTCTATAATACCAAAACCAGTATAGTTAATTGCATCTTCCAAACGTATATTAAATTCATGTTTACTTAATCCGTCTGTTAATATATTTCCACCCTCATCCAATACGACTGATTGTAGTTGTGGTGTTAAAATAGTATTACCCATTCCACTATGATTTACACAATAGTAATAAAGGCTTGGAGCATTCGTTGGAACAACTATTTGAATAAACGAACCAGCAGTTCCAATTGGTATAAGTGTTATAACTGATTCAGTTACCCCATCTGTAAATGCAGTTCCAGAAGCATGTGTTCCATCTGGTGTAGTTGAAAATCTTAATTGATGAGCATTAACAGAGGTGTTATCAGTATACAACGATGGGTCAGATAAATCAAAATAATAAGTATTACCCTCATATAAGGCCAGTTCTGGTTTTTTAGATTCATTTATCATAAACCGTTTGACTGTTAATCCATCCTCATCCAGTTCTTCATAAACTTTAACTTTTAAAACAAATGTCTGATTGATTGGTGCTTTTATACTAGTTCCATCTAATACAATATTATCCCCACCATCAAAATCTTGTTCATCTTCTAAGAATAATCTAGATGATAAATTATCACCAGTGTTTCCTTCTAACTCAATACTATCTTGGAAAGTAGAACCTTTTTGTTCGTGAATAATCCTTTCCTCATTTTCAAAAGTTGTAGTTAATAGTTTAGTACCAGTATCAAACGATTGAACTGTTCCAGTGTGTCCGTTTGTAGTTAGAGTATTACCTAAGGCAAATGTTCCAGATACATCTTTTAAAACAAAGTGTGCTCTTGGTTCAATAACTGGAGCATTTGAAACTGTGTAATTAAATCCAGAGTCACTAATTTTTATTGCTTGTATTTTACCAATCTCTGTGGATAAAGAAGTAAGATCAGCACCAGTACCAAAGGTAGATGATACAGAAACAGTAGGCAATCTTGTATAACCATCACCTTTATTTTCTATAAATATTTTTTTAATTTGTCCAAACTCTGCACCCATAGAACCATCTTCAAGAACTATTTGATCATTATCTGTTCCAAAGGTATCAACAACTTCTATCTGTTGATTTGTTTGTATTCTAAATCCAGTATCAGCGCCACTAGAATCTGTCCTATCTAATAGTAGATAATCTTGTGGATTACCCTTAATAAAAATAGTTGAGAGATTTTTAGGCGCTGTTGTAAATGTTATAGTTGAACCAGATTGTGTATAAGCAGTTGTAACTACATTATCAACAAGTACTGTAATAGTATCCGTAGAAGGAACGGTGGATAATGTAAATGCAGTTGTCGTACCATCTCCGATAAATCTATCCTCTAATCTACTCTCTAGTAGGATATCAAAATTTTCTGTACTAACAGAGGTGTCATCTTCTAAGATTATAATATCGCCTGAACTATCTTCATTTGCAATACCACCACCAGTTACACTTACAAAGCCAGAAGCGTCAGATACGTCTGTGTCTACAGTGTTTGCAGTAAAGGTTACTTTATCCCCCACTTGATAATCAGCACCAGTAGCATCTATTTCAATTGATGTTACTCCACCAGACTTAATACCATCAACTCTAACATCAGCAAAATCATTACCCAAAGCCTCTGCATCAATTATTTCATTGTCTACATATAAAGCACCAGAAGTGCCTAAGTCTGCTGAAGAGACAATTGCTTTTATACGAAAATTAGCAGGAACGTCTGTAAGTGTTGATATGGCAGTAATCAATTCATCGGTTTGAAATGTACCAACTACAGAGTCAATCTCTAGTTCCGTAACAGATACAGAACCTTGTTGGAACGTAATAGTGTCCACAACAATCGCAGTTGCAAAAGATGTTGCACCAGTTATAACTTGGTTAACAATTTCATCAGCAGAAGAACCTATAGTCTCAACTCTCATTGTGGTCTTTTGACGCCAATCTCCATTTGACACTCTTAACATATATTGTGTCGGATAAAAGATAGATGCACTTTCACCAAGTAACAATCTCATAAAGAGTTTGTGACCTTCGGATGTTCCTTTTGCAGAATATAAATCTCTGATAGATTTTATTAGATTTCTTTTAGCAGTTCCAGTTGCAAGAGTATTAGGAATTGCTTCCATAAACGAATCTCTAAATTTATTTAAAAAGTCAAAGATTGTATTATCTACGTCAGCGTAATCTAAAAGTTGTTGAATATTTTGAACTGGATTTGCACGATATTTTTTTAGTACACCAGTTGCACCAGAGGTTTGTCCAGTTATTGTTTCACCAGTTTCAAATTTTTGATGAGATGAAATGTAGATTGTTCCGTTACGGACATCCTCTATTATAACTTCAGCAATAGCATTTGATGAAGACCCTATAATAGTCTCACCATTAGTAAAGTTTCCAACCGTACCAGCACCTTGTTCAGCAACGATACGATCACCTTCATCATTAAGAATATAGGATATTGTTTCTGTTTCATATTTTATATAATCAACAGCAGCAGTAAGTTCCATCTTACCAGCTTCAAGAAACTTATAATAGTCTTGAACAAATTTTACAAAGAGTTTGTTTTCATCTTTAACAAAGTCTGGAAACTGTCCTTCTACTAATGGAGATATCTTGCCTAGAAACTTGGAAGATTTTTCAGACATAGATTACTCCCTAATATGCACTTGTTGAACCAGTAGATGGATTAGTCTGAACTGTCGTAGTTGTGGTTTGTGCATCTCCACCAGTTGAGGCAACCGTATAACCAACACCAGTTGTGGCAGTAGCATCTACATTACTTAATATACTTGAATTAACTAAATCTATTTCCAGTAGTTGATTTCTAACTGGTACAACATCATTTGAATTTGGTTGTGATGTCATTCTAATTTGTGTAGAAGTAAGTCCATCAACATTTGATATACTTGAAATTTTGTATGCATTTGTAGATACCACACCAGTAGAATAATTTACTGTTCCTGCTTGAGTGGCATAATAAGTTCTCGCAGAACCTTGTAGATAATACATTCTTAGGTTTCCTTTTCCATCATCATCAAAAAACATTTCTTCTGTCCTACCATCAATTTTAAATCCAGTAGATGCAATAATACCACCACCAAGATCGTTATGACCAGAATGAGGATTATATAGTGGATTGTTAAAACTAATTGTATAAGAAACATTTGTTCCTACAATCGGTGTAAAGAATTTTGCCATGGTAACAATTGTAGTATTATTTAAAATTGCAGCATCAACACTATCTACTAATCCAGTAAGAACAGAGTGTCTAAATGGACTATTGAAATTTTTTAGAGATGTATCATTGTAATTTGTAATTGCAGTTTTAACAGACGCTTCTAAGTCTGGCCCAACCAAAACAGTTTTTGTAGAATCAAACATAAAATTAACTTGTAAAATTAAGAATGTTGTTTCTGGATCAACAATCACTGGTGTTATTGATGCAACGGTAAATGGACTAAAAGATTTAACTAGTGATGATTTTTGTGCTGATGTTAAATTCTGTCCAGTATTTGATTTGATTGAAATATAAACTTTTCCATATTGTGGTGTTGCAGTAACACCTAAAGATGAATCAAAACTTCCATCTTCTCCACCCCAAACAGAAACGGCTTGTGCATTTGCAAATAACTTCTTAGTAAATACTTGGTAGTCATTTCTAGTAACACATCTACCTTGGGCCGCATAGTCAAGTGGGGCATTTAATTTTATTGAATTTATACTTTCTGGTTCTGCACCACCAGCAGCGGCAGCAACGAGTGTAATACCAATATCACTAATACCACCAATAGCACTTGGTGATGAAAAAGCATTTGCACCATTGGCTGCAGTTTTATTTGTAACAACATAATTTAGTATTACGATGTTCCCATCTGTTAATGATTTACTTACAACACCATCACCAAAATAAACTTCAAATCTACCTTGTTCTATTTCTTGTAAAAAGAACACATTACTATTGATAGACAATTGTGATATGTCAGTTGCTTTTGTAAAGGTTGTAGTAAATGTATCGGTTGTTGAGTTTTGAACTGTTACAGTTAAAGTTGTAGTATCGGCTCTGTTATCGGTGATAATAAATCTTTGTTCCGTATCAGTGCTATCCACTGTATATTTTGTAGTAACATATGTTCCTTCAAAAATTTCTGTGTTATCAAAGTTCACAGTATTACCAGAACTTGTAGATTGAACAGTCGAGGTTGTTACGAATTGATATGATACTCCATCTACTGTACTTGTAAACTTAGTACCAGCAGGCATAGTGGCTGTTGAGTTAGTTGTTGTTAATGCAACACCTATAGTTGCTTTCGGAGCACGACATGAAGATGGTTCGTATCCTAAAGTCTTTGCATGTGATACTACAGAACTTCTTAAAGCCGCACTATCTAAAAACATTTCATTTGCTAACATGTTTGCATTATAACCTAGATAGTGAGTATTGTATGCTAGTGTATCTAATAGAACACTCATACCACTACCTTCAAAATCATAGTCTTTAAATTCTGTTTGGTTTTTTAGAAAAGATTTTAGATTTGCTTTGATTTCATCAAAGTCTAATTCCGTTACTCGTACTTTCTGATTATTTGTATCTGCCATTATCTCAATCTTTCTAAGAATACCGTTAAGTCTACTAACTCTGTCGGTGTGTTAACAACATAAAATTCTACCTTAACTTCATAAGCATTACGATCCAAATCTGGTATCGCAGTTACACCAACAAGTTTGGCCCTAGGTTCAAAATTATTAATTACATCTTCAATCTGTCTAGCAATTACTTGAGCAGTAAAGGGAGTCATCAATTCAAATAACATTCCCCTAATGCCAGATGCAATCTCTGGATGAAAAGGTTTTTCAAAGTAATCTAGTTGAACTAAATTACGAACACTTCTTTTTACCGCTTGAACGTCTGTAAGTGTATTTATATCGCTATTAGATGTTTTTCTGCTAAAGAATAAATCTAAATCAGAGTATTGTCTATTATTTCTAGATGTGTTATTATTTAACTGAGCATCATATTGCGACATTTGTAATTCCTTTATTAGTATTTATACTATTCTCCAGCACCGTGAACTGTTTTTAATGTAGTACCAGAACTATTCTTGATGAGTAGTGTCGATAGAGTTTTCATTTCAGCAGAACCTACAGCATCATCTGCCAGTTTTGCTTGTGTTACAGCATTGTCTGCCAATATTGTACTATTGACTGTACCAGTAGAATCTGTTTTTACCAGTGTATCTGGATATGATGATGTAGCAGTCGGTAATGTTACATTTGAAACAGCAGTTAAATCTAGAGATGTTGGTTCTGTAGCAGTTATGCCAGATGAAATTGCTGTCACGGTTTCTCCTTGAGCAGATGTTACTGAACCACTTCCACCAATAGGTACAGTGGTAACTCCAGCAGCAAGTCCAGCATTATCTACATGTTGGTGTCCTACTAGAGATATATTACTTGCAACTACATCGCCTGATGTATAGGTCGTATTACCAGTTGTAGCAGTTTCCGTTTTAGTTGTATATGTTTCTGTCAGTGTTCCAGTTGTTTCCGTATGTGTTGTTATTGTTTCTGTAAGTGTTCCTATCGTTTTATTCATAGTATCAGCAACCATGTTTATTGTTTTTGCTTTTATGTTTAATGTGTCATCAACTGTTAGGTTTGCTGATCCTTTAACATGGACGTAATCCGATCCGTGAACCACTTCATAATTGTGACCAACCACCCTTGTGATTTTTGAACCGTCTGGTCGCATTTCGTAGAATGTTCCAGTTTTATGATATTCGTGTATTCTCTCATTGCTCGGTGTGTCATCGTATTCTTTGATATGTCCAACCTCTGATTCAAATACATGGTTGTAAGGATACTTGGATGCTGAATGTGTTGCAACTGGTTCATCCCAAGGTTCGCCTGAGGCAACGGCAACTTGTTTATCTCTTTTAGATTCTTTGAGTTCAATGATTTCATGTGGTTTATCATCCGCTCCACCTTTTGCTAATCTGTTTACATCACTTTCATTTAAGTGGGTTGATAAAGGATACACACCATTTGGATCATTAAATCCTTTTGTCTTATCCGATATTGTTTGTGGATAGCCTGGCAGTGTTCCTATAATTACTGGTTGTTGTTGTAATTCAGCATCTCTAAAGAAACCAATAACCCATGTACCCTCAACCATAAATGGTATACTTTGACCTTTACCATTCATAGACGGTGTTGTTATCGGTAACATTATGTGAGCCCAAGGTAGTGATGCTGTAGGTATTTTCACTTTATCTTCTGTGTGAAAACCTAAACATCTTACACGGACTCGTCCAAGTAAAGCAGGATCGTTTCTATCTTCAACGACACCAGTAAACCAGACGAAACCATCTAGGCCCATAAAATTATTTGACATGCTGACTCCTATTCTATATTATTTATAAAGAGTTTATCGCCTTCTCTTCTTCTTCGCTAAGGATTCAGCATGGGCATCTAGTGCTTGCTTTCTCAATGTTTCTATATCATCACCTTTACCAAATTTTGGTTTTTGTCGCATTGTAAGTTGGGAATGGAAATGTTGTTTTACTGGTTCTGGATTTTTACAATTACTAATCATCATAGTGATTGCTTTATAACCATCTCCAATAAAAACTAATTTATCATCTTTATACAATTTTGTTTTAGATGATACAGTTGAATCTATTTGTAAATCTTCATGTTTATATATCACATTACTTACCTATCGAATTTAAACTATCTATCACATTGTCTATATTCGGTTCTTTACTATTAGGATTGTACACACATTTAAATTGTTTAGGACAGTTATCATCATACAATAACTCAAAGGTTCTATTACCACCTTGATATATACATGCCTGATTTCCAGTTCTTGATTGGACTATTCTTTTTAATCTACAAGTGGTGTACTTTTTCTCTATTATGTCACCTCTTTGAATCTTTTGCTGTCGTGTATAGTCTTTCTTTCCGCCAACAGTTTTTGCTCCACCATATAGATTAAGTGGGATTAGTAGCATGACTAATACAATCCATTTAAACATTAATATACTTTCGTTTTATTTAGGTTTACTTTTGAGGGTTTACATACAACAACAAATTTAGCGCCAGGCACATCATTTCCCTCTGGGTCTCTTTTCGGAACTCTGGGTTGTTTGTTTAATCTTTCTTGGAAATATATACAATCATCTATATTGCGAAAGTAAGTTTCATCAATCTTATTCATTCCAAGATAAGTTACTAAAGCAAAAACAAGTTCCATCACCAACCTCTTGGGTGACCATATATGTCTGTAATAATAGAAGCTCCCATAACTACCACAAACCCAATTCCAATTACCAAGACTATTAATCCAATTGCATTTAGAATTTCTCTTTGTCTCATTTGTTGTTCATAGATTGCTTTTTGTCTGTCTTTACGAATCTTACCTTGTAGTCTAAGTATCTCATCCCATGAACCAGGCCCGTGTGTCATGTTAACAAAAGTCTTTAGTTCTTGTTCCATTGCCTGTGCTTTTTTCTGAGCAGCAAAGATATCCATTGCTTCTTGTTCTATACTAGAACCATTAAATATTTTTTTAAACAACGGTGGTTTCTTATTTAACTTAGATGCCTGATCAATATCGCTTACGGCACCCATCCATCTACCCATGTCACCATACATAGATTCAATATCTTTGCCGAGTTGGAAACCTTGTTTAATTGTATTGAACGCAGCCGTTGCTGCTGCGACCGCCGTTATTGGATCTATCATCCGTACACCTCTCATCTCTCATCAATTAAGTGTTCGGGCTATTTATAAGAAACCTATTTTATCAACTTACTGTCGTATAGTTTATTAGTTTCGTCATTCATCTTATCAATATAAAACATCAAGTCTGGATCTCTTGAAACTGCTCTTAGTGCTGGTAGTTGATTTTGAATTTCTCTGTTTGCAGATAGTTGTCTTGCTCTCTGCATTTGCACGATTGTATTGTGTAAAACTTTGTGTACTTTTTCACATATGTTACATGTTTCTTGCCATACGGCTGTGCTGATAGCACTCATTTTGGTTCTCCCTTTGTATGAAATATAATCTTATTTGATTACACTTATATTTATAATGGAAAGAGTAATTTCAAACAGAACAACACTATTGTCTAAATGGAAACAATCAACAAGGTAAAGATTGAGGATCGCCACCATGTAACATCGCTTCTGCAAATCCATCTATTGGAGGCAGTGTCGGTTTTGTGAACTCAAAACTAATATTACCAGCGACAACTATTCTTTCGTTTTCCGATTCACTTTTAGGAACAAAATGTTTTATATAACTTGGAAAGATAATTAAGTCACCTAACTCTGGTTCAAAAACTTGTTTGACTTCTGGAAAGATAAGTGGTGGAGATGTTTTATCCACTTTTGCATAGTAGCACCAAGACCATAGAAATGGCCAATGTGTATGTTCTATAACTTCTTCTGAAAATGTTTGGACATTACCCCAACATTCACTATTATGTAATTTAAAATTACCAGACATTTTCTGGCACTCTATAACGACAAGTTCCGAAAGGCCTTTAACAACATCACTCTCTTCATGTAGATACCAAGAGGTCATATTTGCTTTTACGTTTGATAAATGTTTATCATCCGTTGCATGTCTGCGAACAGCATGTTGTATATGTGTATTCTCTACTTTATCTAAAACATTAATATGTAATAACGGTATACGAACTATTGCATTGTGCATATGATTAGAACTTTTTAATATATCCTTTAAAGCCATTTGTTTTCTACCTTATCTTTTTGTAAATTTATTTTTTTATTGCAGATACGATAACATACTCTGCATGGGTTATCATCCCAAGATTCTTTTAATTTAGTAAACCACTGATTTTTCATAACTTTTGTTGCACCATACTTTATTGCATTATGTGAATCATCTTTAAGTATCTCACCTATAAAAGCATCATCCTCAACTGGATATGTTGGAGCAGCCCAATTATCCTTTGCTCTCCACCTTTGTAGTGAAGAACCAACCCAACAACAAGGAACTATCTCACCAGTGTAATCTACAAATATTTCTTCATAATCTTCTTTAAGAACTTTACACGATATATCTAGATCCTCTGGCGGCCATGGTATCTTTGACATATTTGGCATCTGTCTTTTGGTTGTCTCTTCTAATTTATATTCCGCTCCGTCCAAGGAATATTTTTTAAATCCCTTACCATTATGAAATCTTGTTGTCCACACCGTATTAAATTTTTTAAATCCATATTCTTGTGATAATTCTTTTGCTTTATTTAGTTGATGTTCATTGTGTTTGAACACTATAAAAGACCATTCGGCATGGCCACCAGCGGAAATAAATGCTTTTGCATTTCGGATTATCTTATCATAGTTAGTTCTATGTCTATATAAATTGTGTGTAATATTATCTGTGCCATCCAAGGCAAATATAACTCTACGATGTTTGTTATTAAACATACTTCCAAAGTGATACCACCAATCTTCTGTCTTTAAACTTCCGTTGGTAGATATTGCAACTTTAATGTCTGGATTATTGAATATAAAGAACTCTACAATCTCATGTAAATCTTTAGTTGCGATAGGGTCAGAATAGTTTCCGACAAATCTTACATTTGTAATTGTATGAGTATTCCAGAACTCATCATCAAAGATTTTTTCTATATCCTCTAATCGCAGTTCTGTAGTTTGTAGGCCAGGCTGTAATCTTAACTCACCACTAGTAGCAGTGTTTCTACCACACTGTGGACACATGGCATTACACTTGTTAGATAATTCTATATGAACCTTTAAAGGTTTTCCGCTATACATTATAAATTGTTTCTGAATTTCCTTCTTTGATAATCTCTATTGTCTTATCTGTCATACTGCCTGTAATCTGTAGAGCAGGTCTTTGCTTCCAACTGCCGTTCCATACACAATGAGGAAGAGTTGACCACTCCCAACACATTACCATACCAGCACGCCACTGTGTGTATATCTTATTACCAAACTGTAGTATCTGGCCTGGCTCCCAATCTTCTAACATAATTAAAAATCGTATCCTATCACTTGGTTTATATTTAAAGTTAGGGTCATCAAGTGTACTCTTATTAAGTTCACCTTTCCCCCTATAGTGATCAATGTGCCACATAAGTTGATCGTTAGGATACAAGTCATTAAATCTGTATGCTAATTTCTGTTCTCTATTAAACTGTAGTGTAGAAATCATATTTTCAAATACTGGAAGCATACTAATCCAATTATTATTATGAAGAACAATATCCTTCATCCTATTTCTTTGATATGCAAGTCTTTGTTTGGCCAATTGGGGCGAATCAAAGTCACCCAAAAAATCATTGTCTGTTTGGGGCATATCTCCCATCTCTCTAACGGTAATTATATCTTCTGTCCAATCACCAACAAAATGACCAATACACTTGGAATATTCGCCTTCTTTATCTTCTTTGAATTTATCAAAGTGCCATGGTTGTTTAAAAGGTGATTTTACCATAATCCTAATACCCTTCCGTTACCTATTATTATAAAGAGACATGTAACGATGTGTAATATAAACCAAGGTGTTCTCATGAGTAAATGAATGTGATCATCTTTCTTGTCATCATCATATGCATGACTACCCATAGCCTTACACCAGTATTTCCACAATTTATTCATGACATGGTTTCTTCTCTTGGTCTTCCTCTCATCATAGCACGTTGTGTTCGCATGTCATCATTATATATTACGGTAGTATAGATAAGACCACATATTAAATAAAACTTTACAAAAAAACTAATCATAGACCACTTGCACCAGCAATCTTCATACAGATTAACACCGTTATGACTAGAACTGTTAATACAAGATATTTTCTAGAATCTCCATTTGGATCAATCATTCACTTTCCTTAACATAGTTATACTTCCTTGACGAAACTTATTTGGTTCTACAATATCCATACGATATGCATTGCCAGTCGCATTATTTAGTATCGCATCCATGTTCTTATTTGGTTGTCCTCTAAAGTAAGTAAAGTGAAAGAACACATATTCAGAACACAAATCCCAATACTCTTTCATAAACTGTTCATACTCTGGCGGCCCACCACAATCAAACCATACGAAATCAAACTTACCATACTTCGGTTCTATCCATTCTCGCATACCTTGAAACTTACCGTCAATTAATTCTATCCAATTTCTCTGTGGCACTTCGACCCGACCGAGCGACATATCATCTACAATTACATAACGAGGATCATAAGGTTTCTCGTAGTAATCCATATCGTGATTACCATCAAAGTCTACTTGAAAGTTCTGTTCTATCGCCTCGGCAATAAACGGAGTCGTATACCCAACTCCCACTTCCAGTATTCGCTGAGGACGTACCATACGAATCATACTCGCAAGAAACGGGCCTACGTTCTCCGTTCCGAAACCTTTCCGATAATACTTCTCAAACCGTTTTTGAGGTTTGACCCCTGCTGAGACTACATCGAAAGTCTTAACGTCTTTTTCCAGTACTGGCATCTGATGCTTCCTTCTCTGATAGAACAACCAGACCACCTTTATTATATGCCTGTCCTATGTTATATGTTTTAGTCAATGAATACTTCTTACCCTTTAGACAAGGACTCCAATCATATTCGGATATATTCTTTTGGGGTAGTGCAACTGAAACTCGCTCAGTTTTAGGGGGTGGGGCCTTTGCTTTGTGACTAGGATTGTATCCCATACGTTTGAGATACTTTTCATGTTCTGCAATAGCGGCAGCCATTTTCTCCGTAACTCTCTTCTTTCTACGTTTCTTGTGATTGTTGGTAGTCCAATATGCTGGAAGTAAATGCATACCACTCATTGTTTATTCTCTAATCTTGCATCATCATATGTCATCCATGCCAACATGAAAACCATTGCAATAAAACTGTAATAAAAAAATTCAAACATATTATGCTCCTAAGTAATGTTTCATTATACCACTAGTGTTAATGAATAACCCAACACCATTAATAAAAATTAATGCACGATCATTCCACCAATATCCTACAATCAACCAACCTAACAGACCAAACCAAAAGAAGATTAGATTGATAGGATCTAATCCACCCACAGAGGTCAATGCCTGTGCGATAATTAATAATATAGAAGAGAACCACTTAACATACCAATCCTTAGTATGTGTAGGGGTCATACTCTTGAAATCATAATTCATTAAATATAACCTTTGTAAATATTATATGCCTCTATAGTCTTATTAGGAAAAGCATAGGGATTACGTTCTATGAATATCAATAATTCTTTCCAAGTCAAACCTAGAAACTTTCTCTCTTTTTCAAGATGAGTAGTTGCACCTTTTAATTTCATTACGCCATCTCCGTTGCAGTATATCTTTGGGGGATTTGGAGAGTTTCCATTCTAATGATTTTGTCAACCCAATAACCTTTCTTCTCAAAGGACTTGATAGCCTCTTTGACAGATTCATCTTCGGTGACACCTAGTTCACATGCTACTGGCGCATCCTTAGTTTCATGTGAATAATCTACATAGATTGTAGTCATAAATTCTTGTTTGTTTTTCATTATAAAACCTTTCATTCTCATTATACGAATCAGCATACCACACAATGAAGCAAATGTCAAGTAAATTCTTTAAGTACCTACTATTGCATTTATAGATTGCCCCAAGGCCGCTGAGTTTTAACCCCCCCTTATGCTAGCTGGTAGGGAACATCAGAGAGCTACTCAACACATCATGACACCATCGTTATGGAACTTTCTCTGTCAACCAACCCACCTTAATGAGCAGCTCTCTTCTGATTCTCTTTATACTACCACACTTAGCGGCTAATGTCAAGTACTTTCTCAGCGGCTGCCCAGCGGCTGCCGGAGAGAATACTCTCTGTTTGTGCATCTCTAAGGCTACTCTTAGTAGCTGCTATAGTTATTCTGATGGGCATACAAGATCATTATACACACATATGGAGCGCTTGTCAAGTGTTTTTTTGTTTTATTCTGTATTATTTTTGGAAGCTCTCAGCGAAAATTCGGTCTCTTGCAGACTTTAATCACAACAACTATATGTTTATTTCGCCATTTAATTAAAGTGTCCGATAATCCCATAGTATACCACAGATTCCCATATCCCTTCCGATACGGCAGTTTCCCTCATAGTATTCTAGTATCATCATTACTATAAACAGTAGCACAAACCCTATGAATGGCAGTATGTGCCAGTTCTCTTTACACCATCTAAACATTCTTTTCCGCTAGTCTATTCTCTCTCATGAAATCTTCTACAAATATAGTAGGTTTCCACCCTATGCTCTTCATAGTGCGAATGTCAGCACGGGTCGAATGTCTCTCATATGCCATCTCTGGATACTCTTCTATTGTATGGCATGGTAGGTCTGGGCGTATATCTTGTATTGATATGTTAGTGCCTGTACCTATGTCTACTACTCCCTTTATATGGTGATGTTTTATGAGTTTCTTTATAGCACTGCATATATCGTCTACATGTATGAAGTCTCTTTTGTGATTTGTTGTATATTCTAATTCATTGTTTATTAATCTATCAAATAGCATACCCTTTCTAGGCGTGCTACTATATACGGTGTGAAACCTCATGAAAACTACGTTCTTATGTGGTATTGATTCTGCTACATACTTACTCGCAGCATATGGATTTAGATGTGGCTCATATGCTGTGCTACTTGATGCAACTAGGCATCTTATATGTTTATAATGTTCTAGTATACGTTGTGTTCCCAGAACATTTGTTTTCCAATACTCAGCAGGGCGATTTATTGACTCTCTTACACCCCCTATACCAGCAAGGTGAATTACCATATCTATATCATTTGGCAATGGTGCTTTCGTAATACATTGATGGTCGGTTATTTGATTAGGTGTAGGTCTTGCAGAATCTAGTCCAGCGATATCGTGGTCGTCCTTTAGCGCATCCATGAGCGCGCTTCCGATGAAACCCCTATGTCCAGTGATAAGTATTCGCATTTTAACTATTTATGCCATTATTAGCGCGGCAGTATATGTAATCCATATCAACCACCAAATTAGGAAAGCGTATAGACACCATTTAATTAATTGAAACATTTAATTTATTGCCGTATTTGAGTTGTAAATTATTTAGCACATTAGTCCAATATGTTTTACTCCATTTTGATGTAGCAACTGATATTGCAAATTGTACGTTATCCTGCCGTCTTTTAGCAAGTGCCTCATTGATTGGATGATCTGGCATAGCGTCAAACTGAAATCCGATATAGTCCATATCCCAATGATTTTTTAATCGCCTTTTCATATTCGTATTGTTTCCATATGAAAAAGGTCAGATGCCTTTTTACCTTTATTTGCAAATGCCTCTAGCGCTTTGTCCACAGATTCTTTCTCTGTCGGTGCAGTATAGGATACACATTGTTTTAGCGCTTGGCGCTTTTTCATATGTGGTATCTTAGACTCCTTTGTTACAAATCCTATCTGATGTAGCAGTCCTTCAAAAAAGGTACGATCTGTATTTACAAAGATGTTAGTCTTGTACATAGGTTTTTTCATGTAGTTTCCTTATTCGCTGATTAAAGATAAAGAGGCCCAGTCCAGCGTATACCAAAACCCCCTTCTAGAACATTACCACGAGCGGCGTTACGAGCAGGAGCATTAAATCCTGCAGCTTTAAGTAAGTCACCCTTTTTAAATTTTGAATCTGTATCTGTATTGACTACAAATCCCCATACTTGACCCATACGGCCTGATGAATGGTCAGATACACGACCAATCTTAATATATTTTTGTCCTTCTTTAATCATAAATTTTTCACGAAAATCCTCTGGCGTCCTATGTGTATAACCACCTAGTGAATAATCGTATGCAGCGGCATTCAACATATTGTCTATACCATCCATTACATTATCAAATTGTTTTTTAATCTGTGTCATTATGCAGCCTCTTTCGTTACAGTATATGGTTTATTGTACTTACCAATATTAATATCGGTATAATGTGATCTATGAAAATAGTCGGTCATCGCATCGTCATGATTGAAATACTTAGTACCTTTCATCTCAGCAAGTAACTCATTTAGAAATTTCTTCTGAATACCTTCATAATGTGAGTCAATGTGATACACATTTACTTGACTATAATTGTCACCGTGTGAATGTTTGAACGTCATCGGCCCAGACATAATATCAACATACAAACTCATATGGTTTCTAACACCAATATTACCTTTCATACCGTACTTTTTAAGAACTTTTTTTATACCGATTGACAGTTCTTTTTTATCGGTTTGTGATACATAAGCCATATTTTTTCTCTCTCATCATTGATTATGTATATACTATAACACGATTATATGGCTTTGTCAACCCCTAATTTTAGGCGTTGATTTTACAGCGTTTTTAGTAGTTGTATTTATCTAATATGGACACTTTACGTTCACCGATTCGCTTTGATTCGGCCAGTTTTTTCTGGATGTTGTACATAACCTCTGGTTGCATTTGTTTTCTTATGTCAATATTCTTATATCGTGTGCATTTATTATCTGCTACACAACTACAGCGTTTCTTTGTACATATCACAAAATCTTTAGGCAGAGTAATCTTTTTGTCCTCTATATTTGCATAAGAACCACCTATCTTGCATACTCCCCTTTGTATGTTGCCGTATTGATCTATCTGACACCCTTCTAACCCTATACCACACAGCCAACCGTTAAAATCGTCCTCTTGTCGTGTAATCATATTGTTTGCCCACTCTTCCTTTGGTTCGTCTATTTCATTATAGTAGGCAAGCATGTCTGGTTGGTCAAATCTCTCACCAATCTCATCATATGATTGAGCATGTTCTCGTTCCTCTAACCACTGTATCTGCTCTGGTGTATAGAATGGGTCGTACTTACGATTGTCGGAATCCCATGAGCTCTTGGTTCGTATTCTTTTTAGATGATGATTGATTTGTCCTTTCTCGCAAAACTCTACAATGTTTTGTACTGTATCCCAATACTCTGGCTCTGCCATAAGATT
>CEVS01000307.1_pt1 | contig 19388 bp, 9 predicted proteins | sample 361571 | NCBI WGS metagenome assembly CEVS01 (sample SAMEA2623850, study PRJEB7988) | marine metagenome | isolation source: saline water (ENVO:00002010), including | reverse complement strand
CGTCCCACTGATATCAATGCTGCCCTTGGAATGCCCAAGGAAGCACGGACAACGGTCTCAATTCTCCTTAAGGAGATGGCATCCCAAGGGTTAGTCAAGAGACACGAACTTGGCAAACGTTGGGTAGAATATACCCGGTTGCTACCATTGCGGAAACGTGAGAGGTTCGCACGTTGGGTGAGATCCTGATTCTCTTAAGGTTTGGAAGGCAGCAATGCCTTCTAAATCTGCTATAATTTAGAAGAACCACACCGGAGCACCACATGACCATCTTCCCAAACTCCCCCGAAATGCAAGCAACCTGGGACGACCTTATGGGTCAATTGTTTGCTTTCGTAGAAGACACACAATCCGACCTTGATGCTTCTCACGACTGGTTATGCGACCAGTTGGAAATCGATTCTCTTCTTAATGAAGAAACTATGTGCGAGGTCGATGATGATTGTTGGGCAGAGTTCTATAAAACGTGGCAATCTGCCTACAATGGTGTTAATTACTGGGGGTCAGAAATCCCTGCTTGATTAACACTTAGGGGGACTAATCCTCCCCCTTAAGTAACACCCCCATTCGTTCGTGAATGACAGTTAACGGGGTATTATGGGGTGCCGTATATAAAACCAATGGGTCCCTGGAAGCTATAAACGACCCAGATCGACCTTTAGATATAAACCTCAAAGGATTTACCAAGACCCACCATCTTCCAAAATAAAAAATTTTCATATATAAAAACAAGGCACAGGGTTCAAAGATATGCAAAAAAATCCGCAGGAAAATTTTACGACTATAGAGATCGACCCAGTAAGTGGTGAACACTATGTAACGATACCCGAATGGATATGTGATGAGAAGGGATGGTATGAGGGAACAGAAATAAACATCGAGGTAGAGAATGATTGTATTGTAATTCGAAGTCTTGACTGAGTATAGATAGAGTGTTATGATAGTGAAGTAGTTTATTTAAAGTTATGGCTAAAGGATTTACTGTAAAAGCAAAGACACCCAAAGCAACTGAGAATGCCCCTGAATGGGATTATGCGAAGGCAAAGGAAATGGTAAGAGGCAAGTCTATTGTCTTTTGTTTACCAGGACGTGGTGTAAGTTACAATTTTTTCAAGAATGGACTTCAATTAGCCTTTGATTTGGTGCAAGCAGGAGCAAGCATCCAAATTTCTCAGGATTATTCATCAATGGTAAACTTTGCAAGATGCAAATGTTTAGGTGCGAATGTACTGAGAGGACCGGATCAAATTCCATGGGACGGTAAGTTACAGTATGATTATCAATTATGGATTGATAGTGATATTGTGTTTAACTCAGAGAAGTTTTGGCAATTGGTTTTAATGGATCAAGATATTGCAAGTGGATGGTATTGCACTGAAGACGGCAAAACAACAAGTGTTGCACATTGGTTAGATGAGGAAGACTTCCGTAAAAGTGGTGGAGTCATGAATCATGAAAATCTTGAAAGCATCGCAAAACGTCGTAAACCATTTACAGTAGACTATGCAGGATTTGGATGGTTATTAATTAAGCACGGAGTCTTTGAGCACAAAGAGATGAAGTATCCATGGTTTGCTCCGAAGATGCAAGTCTTTGAGAGTGGAGAGGTGCAGGATATGTGTGGGGAAGATGTATCATTCTGTCTCGATGCTATCGAAGCAGGATTTAAGATATGGTGTGATCCACGTATCAGAGTTGGACACGAGAAGACAAGAGTCATCTGATGATACTGACAGAATATACAATTCTCCATAAAGGGAAAGTTCTGTATAAGAATTTGACGGAGGAGGAGTATTTTGATAAGATGGAGGATCTTTCGATAGAGTATTATCAGAAAGGTTCTCCAAGACCACAAGATTTAGAAACAAAGAGTATTAGAATTTAAGGAGTTATTATGGCAGTGCGTTCAAAGGTTGGATTAAGTGGTGATGGTTTTGTGGAAGCTAAACCGAAAAAGACTCGTCAAGGAAGTGGGAAGCACACGAAGTATGCCGCGACTTCTCGTAATGGGAAGAAGAAGATGTATCGTGGACAAGGACGGGGATAATATATAAGTGTAGTATCATCATCATTATATGGCATGTTTGATTGCAAATCTTCCTGCACAAGAAGTATGGGTTCGTAAAGAATATCTAACGGATCATCAAAGTGGACATGGTGAATTTGTAAAGGGCGTCTGGGTATCGGTTAAATCGATTCCTGGACGTGCTTTTTATTTTGAGACCTATCTACCAGAATATGCGGCAATGTATGATAAATTGCCTATCAGTGCCTTTGTAGCAGACCCTGAGATCCCTACTCCAGACATGAACCTACCAAACCTTCAGTTTTGGAATTGCATGGACTATGGGGTTGTCTCAGTGGATAAGAAATTCATAGGATCAATGGACTTTGAATGTTATACACGGGACTTTGGTAATGTAAAAGGTACTTATATCTGTACTATTGATAATTATCATCATGATCCTGACTATGTTGATTGGGCAACCAGTGAAAATCCTGCCGAACATAAGTCTCATAACCTAATTGAACTTGAGAATGGGCAGTATGCACTGTATCCAAACAACAGATTACGTATTTTTGACAATAGTTTGACACCTGTCGAACCCAAAATACCTGATTTTAAGGTTTCGACTCAATATTATCAAGTTGAAAATGGTTTTGAAAGACTTGGAATGGGACGTGAGGACGAATATTTCTGGAAAACTGCACAAGAACGTGAAACTTCATCTGAAAAGGATGAAAATAAATAAAAATAGGGATAGTAACCCCTCAAAAAGTTCTGATTTTACTAATCAGGAGCAAAATGGGCAATTCACCGGTTGACAGAAGTGCAAGTTACATGAAAAAAGTGTGGGGAACAACAAGTTTGACCACAGATTACTGGTCATTACCTAAAAAAACCGAAGATTTAGAAGAAAAAGTGCTTCAAGAGATTATGCACGATGATTTGAAGAAAGGACAGAAGAATCTTCAGGAATAGAGTATAAATATAATTAAGAAAACTCTTTAACAATGGCAATTCAGAGGATATCACGGGCTTTTAAGGACATTAGTTTATCTTTTGAGCCCCATCCTGTGACAAAAGACCTTCCGATTCTAAAAAATGAGAACGCAATTCGTCGTTCTGTCAGAAATATAGTAGAAACTATCCCAACAGAGAGATTTTTTAATTCTTTGTTGGGATCTGATGTAAGAAGAAGTTTATTTGAGTTCGTTGACTTTGGTACTGCATCAGTGATTCAGGATCAAATTGAAATTGCCATTAATAATTTCGAAGATAGAGTCGAAAATTTGATCGTTCAAGTAGATCCAATAACAGACGAAAATACATTTAATGTAACAGTTATATTTGATATTATTGGTCAAGAGTTTCCGACACAAGAATATTCATTCCTCCTAGAGGCAACCAGATAAAATGCCTTTTACAAAATATACAAATTTAGATTTTGATCAGATAAAAACTTCTATCAAAGATTATCTCCGTGCTAACTCTACATTCACGGACTTTGACTTTGAAGGATCAAACTTTTCAGTTTTAATCGATACGTTAGCATATAATACTTACATTACTGCATTCAATTCGAATATGATTGTGAATGAATCCTTTTTGGATTCGGCAACTCTTCGTGAGAATGTAGTTTCTCTTGCTGGTAACATTGGATATGTCCCCCGTTCCAGAGTCGCATCAACGGCACAGATATCCTTTAATGTAACAACTAGCACAGATACTCCTACATTGACCCTGAAGGCAGGTATAGTGTGTGTAGGGAGTGCTAATGACACTACATACACCTTTGCCATTCCAGAGGACGTTACAGCAAACGTTGTGGATGGTACAGCATCTTTCAATAACCTCAATGTTTATCAAGGAATATTTTTAACTAAGCAATTTCAATATGATGGTTCTTTAGACCAAAGATTTGTTTTAAATAATTCTTTTATCGATACATCAACACTTAAAGTTTATATCAAAAAAACTGAACAATCTGGAGTTGGTGTTGAATATTTTCTTTCAGAAAATATTTTTAATGTGGATAAAAATTCTAGAATTTTCTTTATTAATGAAGTTCAAGATGAAAAGTATGAATTAAGATTTGGTGATGGACTAATTGGCAAAAAACCGGGTGATGACGCTGATTCTGATGGAACTATAATCACTGCCAACTATATTATTACGGATGGAAGAGATGGAAATGGTGCTTCTAGTTTTTCATTCTCTGGAACATTAGAGAATGCGACTGGTGGAATTATTAGTCCAGGAACTGTTACGATTACAACTAATCAATCATCAATCAATGGTGGTGATATTGAACCTATTGATTCAATTAAATATTATGCACCAAGACTATATTCTTCTCAGTATAGAGCAGTTACATCAAGAGACTATGAAGCAATCATAAAAAGAATATATCCAGATACCGAATCAGTATCTGTAGTCGGTGGAGAGGAAATGGATCCTCCTCAGTTTGGTACAGTTCAAATTAGTATTAAACCAAAAAATGGAAGTTTTGTTTCAGATTTCAATAAGACTCAGATTTTATCAAAATTAAAACAATTTACAGTATCTGGAATAAATCAAGTCATAACTGACCTTAAAATTCTTTATGTTGAGGTTGATAGTTCCGTTTATTATAATTACTCTCAGGCATCGAGTTCTGACTCATTAAAAACTTCAGTTACAAATTCTCTTCAAAAATATTCAGAATCTTTAGATTTAAATAAATTTGGAGGTAGAGTTAGATATAGTAAACTTCAACAAGTTATTGATAATACTGATACTGCAATTACATCAAATATTACAAAAATTATTATTCGTAGAGATTTAAAGCCTATACTCAATAAGTTTGCACAATATGAACTGTGTTATGGAAATAGGTTTAATGTAAAATCTGAAGGTTTTAATATCAAATCAACTGGATTTAATATTTCAGGAGAGACTGATACAGTTTATTTGACAGATATTCCAAATACAGATTTAAAAACAGGAACTATATCAATTGTAAAGCAAGTATCTAATGAAACCAGAGTGGTCGTAAAATCTGCAGGAACTGTTGATTATTTAAAAGGAGAAATAATTTTAGGAACTGTTAATATCACTTCAACTTCATTAAGTAACGGATTAATTGAAATACAAGCATTCCCAGAATCTAATGATGTTGTTGGATTGAGAGATTTATATGTCTCATTAAACATTCCTAAAAGTACAATAAATATTGTCAGGGATGTGATTGCTTCTGGGGATGAAATATCTGGAACCAGATTTGTTGCCGACTTCTATACATCAAGTTATTCAAACGGAAATTTAGTAAGAAAGTAATATGATACAAACTGGTTTTGAATCTAGAATCAAAGTACAAGATTTAATTGACAATCAACTTCCAGAGTTTATTTTGGAAGAAAGTCCAAATGCGGTAGAATTTTTAAAACAATATTATATTTCACAAGAATATCAAGGTGGTCCTATTGATATTAGTGATAATTTAGATCAATACTTAAAAATAGATAATTTAAAGCCAGAAGTTATTGTTGATAGTACAACAACTAGTTCTAGTATAACATCTATTGACACTACAATTAGTGTCTCCAATACAAAAGGATTTCCCAATCAGTATGGACTCCTTAAAATTGATGATGAAATTATAACATATACTGGAATCACTACGAATAGTTTTACTGGTTGTGTTCGTGGATTTAGTGGTGTCACAGATTATCATCAAGATTTAAATAAGGAAGAACTTGTTTTTTCTACATCAACAGCAGCAGAACATTCGGATAGTTCATCTGTACAAAATTTAAGTTCTTTATTCCTAAAAGATTTTTACAAAAAATTAAAATATACTTTTACTCCAGGATTAGAAAATATTAAATTTTCTGATCAAATTGATGTAGGAAATTTTATAAAAAGAGCAAAAGATTTTTATTCTTCTAAAGGAACAGATGAAGCAGTAAAAATTCTCTTCAAAGTTATTTTTGGTGAAACACCTTCAATCGTAAATTTAGAAGATTATTTAATTAAACCATCTTCAGCAAACTATGTAAGAAGAGAAGTTGCAATAGTAGAATTAATATCAGGAGAACCTTCAAAAATAGTTGGTCAAACTCTCATAAAAACTACTGATGAAAATACAACTGCCTCAATATCGGCTATAGAACCATTTTCAAGAAAAGGAAAAACATTCTACAAAATTGAATTTTATATCGGAAATACTGAAAACTCATCTTCAGTTGTAGGAAATTTTGAAATAACACCAAATACAAAATTAATTGAAAGTGTATCAGTAGGGTCTTCTATTTTAACAGTAGATTCGACAGTAAGTTTTCCACAATCAGGGACATTAGTTTCTGGAAATAATACTATTTCTTATACTGGAAAAAGTATTAATCAATTTTTTGGATGTACTGGTATCAGTGATACGATATCTACAGCATCAAATATTAGATCTGATGATACTTATTTTTCCTATGAAGATGGTGATACTTCAAAAAAAGTCGAATTAATATTACTCGGAGTAATACAAGATTTAGTAGAAGAAAATGAAGACTTTAAAGTAGATGAAAATGATATAATTGTTGTTAAAAATCTTGGAAATAAAATTAAGAATAGTAATTCAAATTGGAAAGAAATTTTTGCAAATTCTTTTATTTACAATACTAGTGCAAGATATAAAATTTTAGATAATACGAGTGTAAAATTAGGATCGACTATTGATAGATCCAGTTTAAAAATTGGAGATGAAGTTGAAATATTAGAAAGAGGTAGTGAAATTGTAGTATCCTCTGCTAATACACCTTATATTCAAGATATCGATACTTCAGTAAATTCTTTAAGTTTAATAAACAAACCAACTTTAGAAGACAGTAAAGAATATGATATAAGAAGAAAATTAAATAAAACAAAATCTTCAGGTTCAGATTTTGGAAGCAGTTCTGTATTATCAGATATCCTTAATTTGTATGTTGATAAGGATGAATATGCATATGTTGCATCAAATTCATTACCTTCCGAAGAAAAGAATGTAATTGTAGACGAAGATGATGATAAAATTATAGATTATCGTCTTGATATTGAAACCAATATTAAGAAAGTAAGTATTGCTAGTACAAATAATCTTGCAGATTTTTCTGGAGATGTTTATAATACAATTGAATTCAATCCTTCCATTCCATTTTTAACAGGAGATAAAATATATTATTTCCCACAAGATGAACCTTTAGTTGGATTACAAACTGGTAATTATTATGTAAAATTAATATCTGCAAATAAATTTAAATTATATGCCACACCTTCTTTATTAGATTCAAACAGTAATGTAACATTCCAAATACCAAATTCTGGTATAGGAACTCATAATTTTGTTTTAAACTCTCAAGTAGAAACTGATCTAGGAATACAAAAACTTTTAAGAAAGTTTCCATTAGAAAAAAATATTGAAAATGGTTCAGGAACTTTAACGGTTCCAGGAACTACTGGAATGTTAATTAATGGTGTTGAAATTAATAATTACAAATCCAAAGATGTAATTTATTATGGTCCAATTGAAGATGTAGATATTCTTTCTGGGGGAGAAAATTTTGATGTAATTAATCCACCATTAATAGAGGTTTCGACAGGTATTGGAACTACTGCAAAAATTCAACCAGTTATTAGTGGAAGTTTTGAAAAAGTATATGTAGATACACAAAATTATAATATTGATAGAATAGTTTCTATTGACATTTCAGGTGGAAATGGTAGTGGTGCAGTAATTGAACCCGTAATAATAGAAAAACCTAGAGAAGTTTTATTTAATGCTGATGAATTTTCTAGTGGTGGAGGAGTTAGTGAAACAACGAATCAAATTATATTTTTAACAGATCATAACTTTGTTAATGGCCAAGAAATAATCTATAATCCTTTAGGTAATAATCCAATAGCAATTGGAACGGCAGGAAATAATATCGATCTTCCTACTAATTCGACCTATTTTGTTGGTGTTACTAACAATAAGGCAATAAAATTATATAATAATTTAAGTGATCAACAATCAGATACAAATGTTGTAGGAATATATACAGGTTCTATTGGATCACATAAATTCTCAACTCTTTCATCTTCAAAACAAATTTCTTATGTGAAAATAATTGATAAAGGAGAAGGATATACAAATAGAAAGTTAATTGTAAAACCTACAGGAATATCAACAACAAACAATACTGTTACTTTTAAAAATCACGGTTTCAATGATGGTGAAATTATTGAATATGATTACGAATCTGGGCAAATATCTGGAATTACAACTACAAATCAATACTTTGTTTTAAAAATTGATGATAGTTCATTTAGAATATGTAATGCTGGTGTTGGAGGAACAATTATCTCAAATTATGAGAGAAAAGATTATGTAGAATTTAATAGTACGGGTAGTGGATATCAATATTTTAAATATCCTGATATTTCTGTTACAATTAACTACAATTCTGTAGGATTTGGAACAACCACTCAAACACTTGAAGATTTGGTAGTTACTCCAGTAGTAAAAGGTGATGTTATTGATGCTTATGTTTACGAAAACGGAACTGGATACGGATCTACTACTCTAAATTTAAAGAAAAATCCAACAATTTCTATAAAAAATGGAAAATTTGGTCAAGTAACACCATTTATTGTTGATGGTAAAATTACAAATGTTTCGATTAGTTATGTTGGAATTGAATATTATTCCGTCCCAGATTTAGTAGTTTCAGGTTCTGGAACTGGAGCAGAATTAAGGGCAATAGTTAGTAATGGACAAATAACTGAAGTTAAGATTTTAAATACTGGTATTGGTTATTCTGCATCGAATACAAAAATTGAAATTGTTCCATCAGGTAAAAATGTTTTTATTGATCCACAAATAAGAAAATTATCCCTAAACAATAATACTGTAAGGTTTACTACTGGTGAAGTTTTATTGAAAGGTAAAGATAAACTTCAATATTCAGTATCAGAATATTTTGATAATTTAAGAGATTCTTTCAAAGAAAGTCCCGTTGGATCTGCAACTACAATCATTTCACATATAATTGGGTGGGCTTATGATGGAAATCCAATATATGGACCCTATGGATACATAAACCCTAATGATACATCTTCAGGGTTGAAATCATTAGAATCTGGGTATTCTTCGAATCTTTCAAATATTGAAGATAGACCATCTGGATTTGATGTTGGATTTTTTGTTGAAGATTATAAGTTTAATGGGGATGGAGATTTAGATGAATATAATGGTAGATATGAAAAAAATATAGAATATCCAAATGGAGTTTATGCATACCATGCAACAATAAATCAATTTCCATATTTTATAGGTAATAAGTATAAATCAAAATTAATTTCTGATTCTGATTTAAATCAATCATTTGACTTTAATAACTCAAATTTATTAAGAAATACCCTTCCATACAAAGTATCAGAACTAAATGCTAATTATGATTTTATTAATGAAACCAGTGATGTTCTAGATCAAAAAATAGAAGTATTATCTGTAACATCAGATTCTGTAAAATCTATAGAGATTGAAAATTCTGGTAGTGATTATAAAGTTGGAGATAAATTAATATTTGATGATACAGATACCTCAGGAAGTGGTTTAGATGTTAGTGTTGCTTCTGTTGAAGGAAATAGTATCGTAGAATTAAATACAAATTCAACCGAATACTTAAATTCCATTTTCACATGGGATTCTTCTGATAGAATAAAAGTAACAATACTACCAAAGCATGATCTTTTAAATCTAGATCATGTAACTATATCTGGTTTTTCTACAAATCTATCGATACTTAATGGAACACATCAAATTACAGTTCCCTCTTATTCAAATGGAAGATGTATTTCTACTATAGCATCTGCATCTGTAGGATTTACGACAGAAATTTATGTTTCTCCAATTCCAGATCAAGTGTCGGTTGGTAGTAGTATTAATATTGGAACAGAAACCTTAAAAGTTCTTGAAGTATTCAAAAATCAAAATATTCTCAGAATTGAAAGAGGTCTGGCAGGTGTATCACATACTGTTGGAACTGCAGTAACTTTCTCTCCAGATTCTTTTACAATTTCCAAATCTGTAGATAAATTTGATTCAAAAGTAAATGATAAGGCTTTCTTCAATCCTAGAGAATCTGTTGGTGTTGGGACAATAAGTGGTGTTGGATATAGTACATCATTTACATTTGGTGATATTTCGACTGTAACTAGAAGTATTCCTACAAAAGGTATTTACATCGAAAATCATCCTTTTGTAACAAATCAACCAGTTGTTTACACTTCTGATGGAACAACCTTAACTGTTTCTACTGATGGAACATCTGTCCCAGTAAATATACCAAGTAATCTTTTTATTGTTAAGAAAAGTCCAAGTATTATTGGACTGAAGACTGCAATTACAGGTGAAGAATTATTCTTCCATACTAATGGAGTTGATAATGATCAGTATTCATTTGAATCCAATTATACTCAAATATTGGGAGATGTAGATAAGAATGTAGTAACCGTTTCAGTATCAACTTCTCATGAACTTCAAAATGGAGACACAGTAACATTAGATGTTCAACCAAATCTCTCTGTTGGTACTGGAACTTCAACAGCAGTTCGTGTTCTTTATAAATCTGAAATTGATAATATTGTAGTCAATCCAATTGGATTTAATTCAACAGGAATTAACACAGTAACTAATGAAATTACTATTTCAAATCACGAATTAGTAACTGGTGATAAGGTTCTCTATGAAGATGATAATTTTGAATACTTAATTGAAACTAGTGATCAATTAAACACTAATGCTCAAGATAGTTCTCTACAATCATTACGTTTCAAACCAGATGGAACTAAAATGTATGCTCTTGGTTCTAGTGCTGATGAAGTCAATGAATATGCACTTTCAACACCTTGGAGTGTGAGCACGGCAGTATTTACGGACAGGTTTGATGTTACATCAGAAGACGGCAGTCCTACTGGACTTTATATCAGAGAGGATGGTCTTAAGTTCTGGATTGTCGCAAATAGTAGTGATACAATTTATCAGTATTCTATGACTTCTGCATGGGATCTTACCACAGCAAGTTATGATAATGTAAGTTTATTAGTTGGTAGTGGTAATTCTATTGACGGATTCTCTCAACAAATCGTTCCAACGGGACTTTATTTTAAATATGATGGTTCAGTACTTTACTTGATTGGAGGTAATGGTGATTTCATTCACCAATTTAACCTTTCAACCTCATGGGATATTACAACAGCATCCTATTCGGGAGATAGCACGGGTAGGTTAGATGTCAATCCTCCAGATGCAAATCCAAATGATATACATATCAATTCTTCTGGAACCTTAGTATACTGGGTTGGAGCTGGTTCAGATAATATTTACATTTATAAATTATCAACACCATGGGACATTGTTACTGGCACTGAATTAGATAGAATTGATTTGGGATCTCCAAATACACCAACAGTAATGTCTGTTTCCCCAGACGAAGAAAATTTCTATGTTGGTTCTAGTGGTAATGATGTTATTAGAACATTTATTAGACCATCACCATTAACTAATAGTGAGTACTATGTCTATAAAATTAATAGAAATAAAATTAATCTATGTGAAACTTTAATAGATTCTCAACAAAATCCCCCAACAGTTGTATCTTTTGCTTCTACGGGAAGTTCTTCGCAATCAATAGCATTAATTAATCCACAATTACAACCAGTTAAAAATAATAATTTAGTATTTGACCTTTCAGATTCTTCATTGATAAATTATAGTCTGAGATTATATCAGGACAAAGAGTTTAATAATGAATTTGTTTCTACTGGTTCTACAAATACTTTCAGTGTATCTGGGGTAGGAACTGTTGGAGTAACATCTACAGCAACTCTTACATTGGATTATAACTCACAAATTGGTGAATTATTCTATAACTTAGAAAAAGATGGAGTATTAGTCAAATCTGACACTGATGTTAATAACTATTCAAGTATCAAGTATATTAATAGTGATTATAACAATTCATATATTATTAGTGGTGTTGCATCAACAACGTTCAATGTAAACATCGATAAAAAACCAGAAAAACTTTCTTATGGTTCAACGGAATGTGACACATTAGAGTACTCGACAACATCAACTTCTCCATCTGGGCCAGTTAAATCTTTAAGTATCATATCTTCAGGAACTGGTTATAAAAAATTACCGACTTTAAAATCTACTAATTCTACTTCTGGAATAGATTTAATTGTAAATGCAAAATCAATAAATGTAGGATCTATAAAAGAAAGTAGAGTCATTAATAATAGATTTACTTATTCTTCGGATAAAACCTTAAGACCTAAAATAAATGTTTCACCAAATATTATAATAAAAGATTCGGATACACTGAGTCAAATATCAATAGTTAGTGGAGGTGAAGGTTATGTATCTCCACCAACAATTACTCTTGTAAACTCTACAGATGGAAGTATAATAGATTCTGGATTTATTGAAGCAAAAATAACAGGATCTGCAATTTCTTCTTTGAATATTAAAGTACAACCAAAAGGTTTACCTGATGAAACTGTAAAAGTTTTTACAACAAATAATAATAATGGTGTTGCAATTGAAAAAGTAGAATCATCAAATACTGGTATTTTCACATGTATTATATCAACACCTGGTATTGGAAATACTTTTAATACCCCACCATTTGCTGATGGAGATGAAGTATTCATTGAAGGTGTTTCAAAATTTAGTTCTGATGGTGGTGGATTCAATTCTTCAGATTATGGATTTAAATTCTTTAAAGTAACTGGATATGATAATACTAGTCTTAATGATAAAGTAACAATTAATATAGGAGAATTCACCACAAATACTGGAATTGCAAAAACAATTCAAGATTTTAGTGGAGTAATAATCAATAAAAATGATTATCCTACTTTTAAGGTAGTTCAAGAACCATCTAAATTTTTGATTGGAGAAATGTTATCTTCGAATCAGATAATAAGAGATTTGAAAGTTACAGGAAGTGATGAAGACTCCTTAAAAGTTTTAGGATCATATGAATTATCAATAGGTGAAGTTGTTACTGGAAATGATTCTGGTACTGTTGCAACAATTAAATCTTTAAATTTGAATGAAGGAACTTTTAATGTTGGTTATTCCAACGATAAAGATATTGGTTGGGACACTGAAATTGGAAAATTAAATGAAGATTTTCAAGTTATTCCAGATAATAACTATTATCAAAATTTATCATATTCTATAAAAAGTTCAGTAACATACGAAGATCAACAATCTCCAGTGGAAAGTTTAGTTCACACAAGTGGATTGAAAAATTTTGCCGATACTGGAATAACTTCAAATACAAGTGCGGGATTATCTACTACTAAAGATGGAGTTACTATAGTTTATGATGTAATTGATGAAAAAAGAGTAGACACTATCAATAATTTTGATAATGTTATTGATATCGATGTTGTGGATTCAAAATCAAAATTCTTAAAATTAAAAAATAAAAAACTTACAAATTATACAGAATTAAAAAACCTTAATGTATTATCAATTGATGATCTTCAAAATCAATTCTCAAATTCAGAATCTGAATCTACAGAATTTTTGTTGGTAGAAGAACTCGAAAACAGAACATATTTTAATTACTTATTAAGAGTAACTAGTGAGGATGATAGTGAAATTCAACTAACTGATGTTACTATTTTAAAAGATGGGAATGAATCTTTTATTGTTGAAAATGAGTCTATATCTGGTCAAGAATTTAACTATGGAACATTTGACTTATTTACGAATAATTCTGAAGAAACATTCTTGAGATTTGTTCCAAATGATGCATTTAATACTAACTATAATTTAAAATTAATTAAGCAAATATTTAATACAAATCTTTCTGGTGTTGGGACACAATCTATAGGTTTTATCAATTTAACAGGTTCTGTCGATATAGAGAATACTAGTGTGGGAATTGGGACCACAACAATTATTTCCGTAAATTCTAATACTTTTGAATCACTTTATATTAATGCACAAGTAACTAATAGTGTAACTCAAGACATGAATTATGTGAGATTGTATGTTTCTGTTGCTGGAACAAATACTTACATGTCAGAATATTATAGTGATAGCAATGTTTTGAATTCTTCAACAGGAAATCAAATAGGAACTTTCTATTCTAATATAGACAGTGGAATTTTATCCATAACACATGAAAATGATGAATCTGAGGAAATTAAAATAAGAACTAATATTGTTGGATTTGGAACAACAACTACCGGAATTGGTACATATAGATTCAAATCTTCTGATCAATTTGATGGGCAAGAAAGAAGTGTAATCTATGATTCAAGATATTATTCTACGGTGAGTGCTTCTTCTACAACAGTTCAAACTTTAGATAGAACTTTATTTAATGCATCTAAATCATTAGTTCAAGTAAGTATAGGTTCTACAAAAGCACTCCATCAAGTTATGATGGTTACCGATCAAACTAATGTTTATACTCAACAATTACCTTTCCTTTCAGTATCTAATGATGATATTTTAGATGATGCTTCTGGTATTGGAACATTCGGTGGAGAAATATCTGGAAGTGATTTGATACTTAAATTCTATCCAGATTCAAATCAAACAGGATTGATTGATATTGAAGTATTCAGTAAATCATTATATTCTGATTTAGATACTATTAATGAACCTTTAGATTTATCTTATGGTACTGTAACTGAAAGTATTGATGAAAAATTTTATGATGCTATTAATTTAAGCAGAATTAATAAAGATAGTTTCGCATTAACTGATAATGGTACTCCGATTTTCTCAAAACAATTTAATCCAAACTCTGTAGCACTTGCTGCAACCACTGGTATATTTACTATTGAAGATCATTTCTTTGTTACTGGTGAGGAATTAATTTACACACCAAATTCTACAATTATTGGAATTGGAACCAGTGCAATGCTCACTGCTAGTGGAGAACTACCGTCTACCGTATATGCTATTAAAATTGAAGAAAATACGTTTAAAGTAGCAATAACACCTGCAGATGCTGCTGCAGGAATTGGAACAACATTTGCTTCTCTCGGAGAAGGTAATGCTCATAGATTTACTATGAAAGAAAGAAATACTAAATGTATTATAACTGTTGATGAATTAGTTCAATATCCACTAGCACCTACTAAAACTACTCATACATTAAGTGGTCCATTAAACAGTGTTTCGACTATTGTATCATTGAGTGGAATATCAACAATAAATCCAAGTGATATATTAAAAGTTGATGATGAATATATGGGTGTTACCAATGTTGGATTGGGAACAACAAATGTCGGACCAATTACAAATGTGGGAAGCATAAATTTAGTTAACGTTAAACGGGGATTTGTAGGTTCTGCCGCATCATCTCATGCTGACTCAACTTTAGTGAGAATTCACAAAGGAGCATTTAATATTGAAGACAATGAAATTTATTTTGCAGAGGCTCCAAGAGGAAATCCACAAATTTCAAAGACAGAAAATAATTTAGATTTTGAAACCTCATCATTTACTGGTAGAGTATTTTTTAAATCCAATTACGATAATAATAAAGTTTATGATGATTTGTCTGATGAATTTACCGGAATTGGAAGAACATTTACTCTGAAAGTTGGAGGTGCTAATACCACAGGACTTGGAACGGAAGGTGCAAGTGGATTAGTATTCATTAATAACATTTATCAATCACCTAAAACTGATAATAACCCAACAAGATTCAATTATCAAATTTTAGAAGATTCTAGTGTGGGAATAACAACTTTAGAATTTTCTGGAATTACTAGACCAGGAACAGATCCCCTTGAATATTTTGTTTCTGATTATGATGTTAATGCAAATGAAGTTCCCAGGGGTGGAATTATAGTTTCTTATGGATCTACACCTGGACTTGGATTTGCACCACTTGTAGGTGCTTCTGTGACTGCTGTTGTTGGTGCTGGAGGTAGTTTTATATCCGTAGGATTGGGAACCACTGACAATCTAGGATCTGGATATAATGGATTAGTTTCCATAGGAGTGACTGTATTAGATATAGAGTATGATCACAAATTTGTAAGTGCCGGAGTAAATTCAATTACAGATAATACTGGAGGCACCCATACTGCAACAGATGCTACTTACAATTCCAGAACTGGTGATTTGGTGTTGACTGTTGCCAATCATGGTTTGACAACAGCAAATACTATTGGTATTGCTACTGAAGGATTGGTATTTACTTGTTCTAAGGATGATCATGCAACAAATCATCCCTATCCAAGAGCAGTATCTAAGACAAAATTGAGAAGAGGAGAGTCTGGAGGAGACCCTATTCATAATCAGCAAGTAGCAATTGCAGCAACTACATTGAATACTATTCAAATTGGTGTAGGAAGTGGTGGTGGTGCCGGTACAGGAGCAGTAGTTTCAGTTGATTCTATAGGTATTGGTGGAACTTTATCATTTAATGTTGGTTCTGCTGGAACTGATTACGTAAATCCAGAAATATTTGTTTCTGATCCATCATATAAAAATCTACCAATAGTTGGTGTTTCTAGGTTAGGAATTGGAGCAACAACTGATACTGGTAATGGATTATTAGTAGATTTAAAAGTTAGTGGATCTACGGGAATAGGATCTACTTTATTTGAAGTAAGTGAAGTTAAGTTTTCAAGACCAGGATATAATTTCAGAAGAGGTGATGTATTCAAACCAGTTGGATTAGTAACTGATGGTTTCTTATCTTCTCCAATATCAGATTTTGAGATTACAGTAATTGATACTTACTCTGATAATTTTGCTGCTTGGGAATTTGGTGAACTTGATTATATTGATTCAATTCAAAACTTACAAGATGGATCAAGAGTTAGATTCCCACTCAATTACAATTCAGCACTTTTGAGTTTTGAACCTGAATCAGATTCTGCAATTGAGAAAAATATCAATAATGTTCTTGTAATTTTTGTTAATGGAGTAATACAAAAACCAATAGAAAATTACATTTTTGAAGGTGGAACATCATTTGTCTTTACAAGAGCACCACTACCTCAAGATGAAATTGAAATCTATTTCTATAAAGGTGTTGATGGAACTGATTCTATATTAATTGATAATATTATCCCAACTATAGAAACTGGTGATATTGTTCAAGTCATAAGTAACAACATTTATCCAGATACAATAACACAAGATGAAAGAACAGTTTATAATATAACTACTTCTGACAAATTTGAAACTAATCGTTATGTTGGATTGGGAATTGATGAAACTAACGACAAACCACTATCTTGGACTAAGCAAAAAACAGATAAGAAAATTAATGGTCAATATGTTTACAAATCAAGAGATGTATTAGAACCTTTAATTTTCCCAACTGCAAGAATTATTAAAGATGTATCTACAACAGACACTGAAATATTTGTCGATAATGTAGAATTATTTAATTATGAAACTGATAATGGTTATACAGATTCTTCCGTTCCATTAGATGCAGTAATTATTAACGGTATTTCTACAGAATCTACAGGATCTATTGAAAAAATCACAGGATTTGCTAATATTGCAGGATTCTCTGGAATTGTAACTGGTATTACAACAGCATCCGGAATTGGTGTTCCTTTAGCACTTCAATTTACAGTATTTGATAGTAATAACTTCAGTGGATTATCAACAGGTTATCCAATTTATATCTATGATACTCAAATTGGTAGTGGAGTCACCTCAATTGACAATTCAAATTCTGCGGTTGTTGGAATTGGAACAACTTTCCTAGATAATGTTTATTATGTTTCTGATTGGTCTAATAGTTCCACAGTAGGAATTTTAACTTGCAATGTAGATTCAGGTTCTCCAATTGTTGGACTTGGAACCACTGGAAATATATTAAATCCAGTCGGAAAATATTCATGGGGAAGAATTTATGGAGCAACGGGAAGATCTACAAACCCAATATCAATTGGTGTTACTGGAAATACCGTATCTGGATTGACAACATATCCAACAATTCAGAGAAGAGGTATTGGTATTAGAAAAACCGGAGCATTACCTAAAAGGGAAGTATAATTGAAAATTAAAATTATCTTATAAATATATAAAAAAGCTATTAATATGTCCGCATTCGTAACAGATCAATTTAGAATATTGAATGCTGGTTCTTTTGTAGAGTCTATCAGTAATAATTCTTATTATGCCTTCTTAGGGTTATCAAATCCAACTCCAGGTTCAGTTGGATTTGGAAGAACAGATAATTGGGATACAAGTACAACTAATAATCCTGTAGATAATTTTCAATATTTGTCTCATTATAGAGATACTAGTTTATTTGGTAAGAAAATTACATCAGAAAATGCCCGAAGAGTCATAAGAAAAGTTGAATGGGTCGCAAATACTCCTTATGACATGTACAGACATGATTACCGTCAAGGTAATGAATCCCCTGTATCTAAAACAGTAAGATTATATGATGCAAATTATTACGTTGTCACAAGTGAATTTAAAGTTTATATTTGTATAGATAATGGTTCTTCTGGCACTGATCCTACTGTTACAGGATCTACAATAGAACCAACACAGACTGATGTAGAACCACCTGTTGCAGGTTCTGATGGATACAGATGGAAATATCTATTCAGTATTTCTCCATCGGATGTAATTAAATTTGATTCTACAGAGTATATTACAGTTCCTAACGATTGGTTAACTACAACAGATTCTGATATTCAAACTATCAGAGAAGGAGGAAATTCTGATACTAATAATAATCAAGTAAAGGCAGTATATATCGAAGATGGTGGAACTGGATATAGTAATGCAACAGCATCTATTGTAGGTGATGGAAGTGGTGGTGAAGTTTCTATTGTAGTAGATAGTTCTGGAACTATTACAAATGTTAATGTAACAAGCGGAGGAAAAGATTACACTTATGGAATTATTGATCTCAGAACCAATTCTGGATCTGGTTCAAAGTTAATACCTATTATTCCACCATCAAAAGGTCATGGATATAACATTTACGAAGAATTAGGAACAGATAAAGTATTAATGTATGCAAGATTTGATGATTCATCTAAAGATTTTCCAATAGATACTAAATTTGCTCAAGTCGGTATTATAAAAAATCCTGAGACATTTTCTGGAGCAGGAGTAACTTTTACAGAAAATTCATTCTCATCTCTTTATGCTGTTGGTTTAACAACTTCTAGAGAAGTAACTATTGGTGAACAAATAACTCAAAATGTAACTGGAGCAAAAGGTTATGTTGCATCATTTGATAAAGATACTAAAGTTTTAAAATATTATCAAGATAGATCTTTATGTTATGGGAATAAAGTAGATCAAACAGATAGTGATAATACAACAAATACAATAGAGTTTGATTCTTCTAAT
>CEVS01043653.1_pt1 | contig 19480 bp, 12 predicted proteins | sample 361571 | NCBI WGS metagenome assembly CEVS01 (sample SAMEA2623850, study PRJEB7988) | marine metagenome | isolation source: saline water (ENVO:00002010), including | reverse complement strand
CCATTTTTATATAATTTATATCTTTTATTTTGAGAAAAAACATTTCTGTATTTATTCTTACCCCACTTAGAATCGTAATAAATAGTTACGATGTCTCTTTTTAATTGTTTTTCTTTTGTCAATATGTCCATCATGCTTTTTCCATCACTATCATCTGAGACATTTAAAATATCAGAAAATGTAGCATAGAAATCATTAAAATTCACCAATCCATGGTAGGTTCTAGAATTTTGAATAGTTGATGGCCAATAAGCAACCATTGGAACATTAACACCATGTGTTATTGTATTTGCTTTACCACCTCTTACTGGACCTGAAATTGTTTGAGAAATTAATTTTGAATTTGTTCCATTATCACCAACAAATAGAACTAATGTTTTTTCTGCAATACCTTGTTCATTTAATTTATTCATTATTTTACCAACGATTTTATCCATATAAGCAACCATATCAACAAAAAAACGATTATTTTTTTCTGATCTGGTTTCCAATAAATTCCATTCTGGTGAATCTGGTGTTGGAACAAAAGGATCATGCACTAGTAGCATCGGATAATAAAGAAAAAAATTATTTTCTTTATTTCTCTCAATAAAATCAATAGCATAATCTGAGACAATGTCAGGCCCATACGCATTCTCATCCCTGATAAGCTCTTTACCATTTTCAACAATTAGTGGATTAGCAAATCTCTCACCGTGGATTTTTAACTTATCTAACTGCCATAGACAATATTCATCAAAACCAAATTTATTTGGCCTAGATCTATCCTTAGATATTTCATTTAAATCTTTATAGTGAATTCCATTTAGTTGCCATTTACCTACAATAGCAGTTTTATATCCATTTTCTTTAAATAAGTTACCAAAAGTTTTTTGATTTGAATTTAAATATGCAAATCGGTCATAATTTTTATAATTAAATTTTCCTGTCATTATCTTTACTCTGGATGGGGTACATAGAGGCTGGGATAGAGCTTTTGTAAAATTTATTCCATTTTTAGCTAATGAATCTAATATTGGAGTTTTATAGGACGTACTTCCATTAACTCCTAGAGCCTCAAAACCAATATCATCTGCCATAATTAAAATAACATTTGGTTTCTCTATAGCTTGAGAACTTACATAGTTTAATGATAGAAAGACAATAAGAAAGAGATAAACTAAGTTTTTATAATTATAATTTTTAGTATTTACCATCAGAGCATATTTACGTTAAAAGTTATATTTTAAATTAAAGTTTATTGATAAATTAATTCACATTAGTTATTACGTACAGTTTAATAAGAACCCTTTAATTTTTATAAGGTAAGTTAAATAAAATGAAGTATTTTTGGGAAAAAATCATGATCAATGAAAAAATTTAAATTAGAAGAAATAGCTAATTTTATTTCAGGAAAAATACATTTTAATCAAAATCTAACTATAGAAGGGTTAAATGATCTTAAAAATGCTCAAAAGGGACATATTACATTTATCGGGAATTCGAAATTCAAAAAATATTGGAGTGAATCAAAGGCAAGTGCAGCAATCGTTAATGATACAATCAAAATAGAAGAAAGTGATAAACCAATAATTTTTGTGAAAGATGCTGATATTGCTATGGGTAAACTACTTGAGATTTTTTCTCCAAAAAATATTCCAGTATTTGATCATGATATACATCCATCAGCTGTTATTCATCCGTCTGCAATTTTATCAAAAAATATTAAGATAGGGCCATTCTGTTACGTGGGAAAAGATGTTAGAGTTGGCGAAGGAAGTATTTTATATCCTAGTGTAAGTATTTTTGATAATAGTATAATTGGTGATAACTGCGTCTTTTGGTCTGGTACAGTTATAAGAGAAAATTCTATAATTGGTAATTCGTGTACTTTTCACAATAATGTAAGTATTGGTGCTGACGGGTTTGGATACAGGCCTTCCCCCGATGGAAAAGGCCTTGTGAAAATCCATCATATTGGTAATGTTGTCATAGGACATAATGTTGAAATTGGTGCTAATACATGCGTCGATAAGGCAACTTTTGACAGCACAATCATAGGCGATGGTTGTAAAATTGATAATCTTGTTCAAATCGCTCATAACAGTGTAATGGGTAAATATTGCATAATGGCTGGTAATTCTGGTTTAGCTGGAAGTGTTACTTTGGGCGATGGAGTAATGATAGGTGGAAGTGCGTCGGTAAAAGAACATACAAAAATTGGATCTGGTGCAAGTGTTGGTGCTGGATCTGGAGTTATATCTGATGTTCCAGAGGGAACAACAGTTCTTGGTTATCCTGCTGCAGAATATAGAGAAATGTTAAAACAGTGGGTGGCAATAAAAAAACTTACAAAAAGTTAATTATTTTAAATATTTAAATGGAAAGAGAAAAAATAATATTAGGATTTCTTAAAAATTTTAAGCCAAAAGAAGAACAAAGTTGGAAAAGCTGTTATTTTTTTGCTTACCATCTAAAAAAAGAACATAATATTGATGCAAAGCTAATTGAAGGAATATCAAGAATCAAAAAAATTGATTACTGGATTGTTAATTTTCAAGATCAGGATATAGATATTCACGCTAGAGCTATTGGTGATGAACCCGATTTTATTGATAATCCTGAACTAACATGGTCTTTAGAAGAATTTGAAAAAGATAATTTTTAACCACTTTGTCTACGAAAGACTCAAAGGTGAAAATGAATAATATAGAATATGGCACGTAATTTTTTTTAATCTACGTGCCACTATTTTACCATATGTATACTCTTTTTGAGGGTTCTAGATACATTGAGTCACCTTCTTTAATTTTGAATGCTGAGTAAAATTCGTCCATGTTTTTTAGAGGTTGATTACCTCTATTATAACCTGGAGAATGAGGATCAGATTTAATTTGATTTCTCAAACTTTGTTCTCTTATATTAGACCTCCAGGATCTGGCATAAGCTATAAAAAAACGTTGATGTGCAGAATACCCATCAATTGGATCAGGCTTACCATATTTTTCGTGATGTATCTCCAAAGCATCATAAGCAGCATGTACACCACCTAAATCACCTATATTTTCACCAAGAGTAAACTTACCGTTTATAAAAACATCTGGCAAAACCTCAATAGAGCTGTATTGTTCAGCAAGTTTATCTCCTAAATTATTAAATTCAACTAGATCATTTTCTGACCACCAATTAACTAAATTTCCATTTGCATCAAAATCAGCTCCACTGTCATCAAAACCATGAGATATTTCATGACCGATTACAGCCCCAATCGCTCCATAATTTACAGCTGCATCAGCATTATAATTGAAAAAAGGTGGCTGTAAAATTGCTGCTGGAAATCCAATTTCATTAAATAGTGGACTATAATAGGCATTAACAGTTTGAGGAGACATAAACCATTTAGATTTATCCACTGGCTCATCGAGCTCAGCTATTTCGTCGCTTAAATAAAACTTTCTAATTCTTAAAAAAGCGTCGAAATAAGATTTAGTTTCTTCTTTAGATATATTTAATAAAGAAAAGTCTTCCCATTTATCAGGATACCCAACCTTGTACTTTATTTTTTCTAACTTTTCAAATGCTTTTAACTTGGTTGATTCATCCATCCAGGTAAGATTATCAATCCTTTTCTTATAAGCAATTACTAAATTATCTACTAATTCAATAATTTGATCTTTAGCTTTTGGAGGAAATTTTTTGGCTACATAAAGCTTACCTAAGGGTTCAGGAAGATATGAGTTAACAACTCTCATAGAACTTTGATCAAAGGGTTCTTGTCTTTTTGCACCTCTTAATGTTTTGCTATAAAAATCCCAGTTTGCGCGATCCATTTCAGTTGTAAGAATACTTGCAGAGACATCAATCAAACACCAGAGCATATAATCTTTTAAATGATCGACTGGATTGATCTTAAGTATTTTATCTAAACTTTTGATATAATCTAAATCATCAACAATCAAATTCTCAAGATTACTTATACCCATATTGATAAAATATTGGTTCCATTTAATACTTTTAGAAAGGTTGGATAATTCTTCAATGGATCTGGGATTATATATTTTGTTAGGATCTCTTCTTTCAACCTTATCCATTGTCTCCATGGCAATTTGTTTTTCAATTGATAAAACATTACTTGCTATAGAAATTGCTTCATCATTATTAAAACCAGAGAGAATAAACATTCGAGCTATGTGCTTTTCGTATTTAGAAATTATATTTTTAGAATCGTCATCGTTGTTAATATAATAATCTCTTTGAAGTCCTAATTGACCAGATGATAAGTAAAGAGCATTCTTGTTACTATTTTTTAAATCCGAAAATATTGAAAAACTTATGAATGGCTTAGAACCTAGACCTAGATTTAAATAATCCTCCATAATTACTTGGAGATCAGTAATTGATGATATTGATTTAATCCTTTCAATGAAGGGTTTAATTGATTTAACTCCCAAGCGGTTTCTTGATATAGTATCCTTTATTAAATTAAAAAATAAAACTGCTTTTGCTTCATCAGAATCATTATATGTATAATCATTAGATGCGCTTTCATTTAAAATTGATAATAAATCTTTTGCGGTATTTTCTCTGAGAACTCCAGTAACTCCCCATCTTGTTTTGTCATCGGGAATTTCGTTGTCTTCAATCCATTTAGAATTGACAAAATTATAAAAGTCATCTTGAGGTCTAACTTTATCACTAAGTAAAGTAACATCAATTGCATTTGGGACAATTTGATTTGGACCACAAGCGTTTACAACGGTAAATATGAATATAATGTATAAAATTTTAATTTTCATTTAGTTTTGTTTTATGAATCAGTAGGTTGTATTATTTCTCCTTAAATAATACAACAAATATACTACCAAATATTGAATGAATTAAACTAGAAATTGCTGAAGGAATTGCTGTTGAAGGATTTATAAAGTTCTCTTTTGCCAAAACAGCTCCTAAACCAGAGTTTTGCATTCCTACTTCAATTGATATTGTTTTTGAAATTATCTTGTTTTTAGTCAGTAAATAGGAAAAAATAAAACCAAAAAGAAAGCCTGAAAAATGTAATATAATTAATGCTATAATTAAGCTCAATCCAGAATTTATTATTATTTCTTTTCCTTGACCTATAATACTTGCAACTATTAAACATATTAATACGACTGCCATTGGAGGAGCAAAAGGGATAATTTTATTTGTTAATTTTGGTAAAAAAAAATTAAGTATAATTCCTGTAACTATGGGTATCAGCACAACTTTGAAAGTGCTAATAAACAACCCAAATGAATCAACTTCTAAATAAGTTCCTGAATAAAGAGAGGTTAAAAAAGGTGTAAAAATTATTGCGGATAAGGTTGAAAGAGTTGTCATTGAAATTGATAGAGCTAAATTTGTGTTAGCTAGATAAACTATTACATTTGAAGCGGTCCCACCTGGGCAACATGAAACTAAAATTAATCCTACAGCAAAAAATGTTGGTAAATCAAAAGTTTTTGCTAAATACCAACCCAAAAAAGGCATAAGAGTATATTGTAATATTAGGCCAATTAATACCCATAATGGAGTTTTTAAAATTTGTTTGAAATCACTAATTTTTAAGGTCAAACCCATTGCTAACATAATTCCTGCTAAACCATATGTAATCATATCTCCCGAAAACCATATAAATATAGTTGGATTATAAAGCGATAGTAATGATAAACTTATGACCCATAACGGAAAATAGCGAGTTATAAAAACTATCTTTTCCATTTAAATATTAATTTTCAATTTTAAACTCTTTAAGAATTTGAGTTGGTTCAATTATATTATAATCACTCCAAAAATTAGGGTCATATTCAATAACTTTGATTGGAAGATTTGCCTCTTTATCGATAATTTGATCATACTCTGATTTTGAAGATATTGAGTCACTCAAAACAATGTACTGCACTTTAGTTTGGTTGTTTCCATTAAATTTTAGTTGCATCTTCAGTTGATTTTGCTTCCTTCTTCCCCTCACATTTTTATTCTTTTCTATTATTTTTAAAGGCCTATCTAGTCCAAACGAGGTCTTGTATGAATTACTGAAGTAATAAAGATCATATTTACCACTGTCGTTTTTTTTAAAAATCCTTGTTCCATAATTATCATCAACACTGAAAGAGACACCCAGTAAGTTAAAATCCCTTATCAATTTAGTATTCTGATAATCATATCTAATTAGTGCAAAATCGTCAGCATGCACATATATTTTTCCTTTGTATTTTGCACTTGATGAATTAGGAGAAAAATTAATAACATAAACTGGTTCATAACCTATGTAAGCTAACTTTTCAAGAATAAATTTAAATTTTCTTGGACTTTTAAAGATTTCAAAATTTAATTTTTTTCCATTCTTCAAATAATCATTTGTAAAGTTTCTAGTTATATTTCTATTCGATTCATTGTAAGATTTTATTTCATCTTTTTTAGATTGTTCTATCTTTTTTAACTGATCCATGTTTGTTGAATCGATTGATCTAAAGTTAACTCCGTCAGCCTCAATATCAACTGGAAAAATTCCTGATCTAAATTTAAAATATGAATCAGGTTTCATTCGTAAATCAACAATAGGTTGTATCTTCTCCTCTATTGCGTTAATTGTAATCTCTCCTTCCTCATTCTTCAAGGATAACGATTTAACTATATTAATTTTTTGAATTTCTGGATCAGTAAGATTACCATGATAATCAGATATTACCTCATAATAAGAATTATTCTTTCTTGGAATTGAATTTGTAACACTATCAAATAGTGCTTGGTCAAACTCTTTAATGGAAGAATTTTTAATTTTTATGTCAAATATGGATATGCCAGACATATCCGTCGCTCTTCGAAAAATTCTTTTTTTCCTGTAACCAAATTCATATGTGTTAATTACGTTGTTTCTAACATTTTTAAGTATTTCTTCAACACTAATTTTTTCTCTATTCATTACAGTAACGGATTCTAGATCAATTGATTTTGCCGGTAATAATATATTTAAATCATCTACTTCTAAATGATTACCAATAGCATAACTAACTGATGAATAACCAATTGAGGATATATAAATAGAATCATTGTCAGTAAATGAAGAATTTTTTATGACTTTAAAATATCCATCTTCATTTGTAATGGTACTAGAATTAAAATTTGTAATTATTGTAGCAAATTGAATTGGATCAAGATTAAGACTATCCAAAACCTTACCTGTAATTTCCTGAGAATTGATGTTTAAACATATAAAATAGAAAAAAAAGAATATTATCCTCTTAAAATTCATGATTAAAAATTATGGAACAAATATATAAAGTAATGGTTTTTTAAGACTACATTGCGATTCAAAAATTTATCTTTTATGAGTTTACTTAAATTAAAAAATCTCTCCAAAACATATCCTAATGGTGTGAAGGCATTAGACAATATTTCTATTGAAATTTCAAGTGGAATGTTTGGTCTTCTTGGACCAAATGGAGCTGGAAAATCTTCCATGATGAGGACCATTGCAACACTTCAAGATCCAGATAAAGGATCTATTTTTTTTGATGAACTTAATATTTTAGAAAATAGTCAGGAGTTTAGAAAAAACCTGGGATATTTACCACAGGAATTCGGGGTCTATCCAAGAATATCAGCAGAACAATTACTAGATCATATTGCAACACTCAAGGGGATTACTAATAAATTAGAAAGAAAAGATTTAGTTAGTTATTTGCTTCAAAAAGTGAATTTATTTGATAGGAAAAATAAAAATGTAAAGGGTTTTTCAGGAGGAATGAAGCAAAGAATTGGAATTGCACAAGCTTTAATTGGAAACCCAAAAATACTAATAGTTGATGAACCTACAGCAGGACTTGATCCAGGAGAAAGAAATAGATTCTACGATTTAATTTCTGATGTGGGTGAAGAAGTAATTGTTATTCTTTCTACTCATATTGTTGATGATGTAAGAGAATTATGCACTCAAATGGCAATAATGAATAACGGTCAAATAGTTTTTAATGGTTCTCCAGATGAAGGAATTAATTCATTAAAAGGAAAAGTTTACGAAAAACAAATTGCAAGGTCAGAACTGGATAATTACAAAAAAGAATATAATGTTATTTCAAATAAATTAATTGGAGGAAAACCAGTTATACATGTTCTCGGTGAAAAAAATCCAGACAAAAGCTTCAAAAAAATTGAACCATCTCTGGAGGATGTTTTTTTTACTAATATTCAAAAATAATTGTATTTATTATGTTTAAGAATTTTTTCGTTTCTGAATTAAGATACAGTTTGAAACAACCAATGTCGTATTTGTTTTTTCTAATTGTTTTCTTATTAGTTTTTGCAGCTAATGTGACAAACGATGTCTCAATTGGAGGATCTCTTGGAAATGTTTATAGAAATGCTCCACATGTCATAACTATATATTCGATTATTCTCTCTTTAAATGGTTTACTATTTGCGGCAGCCTTTTTTAACAACTCTGCTCTTAGAGATCACAAAAATAATTTTCAAGATATAATTTTTTCAACCCCTATAGACAAGTTTGGATATTATCTGGGAAAATTTTTTGCAGCATTGTTTCTATCTACAATTCCCTTAACTGGTGTGTTTTTTGGAATAATTATTGGTTCAAAAATTGCCCCTTTGATGGGATGGATAGAAGCCGATAGGTTTGGTCCATTTTACATAAATACTTTCATAAATAATTATTTTATATTCATTTTACCCAATATGTTTATTGGAGGAACAATAATCTATTCATTGGCTCAAGAATTTAAAAATACAATGGTATCATTCGTTGGAGCAATGTTAATTCTTGTAGGTTACATAATAGCTGGACAGCTATCCTCTGACATTGATAATGAAACAATTGCCGCTTTAGTTGATGTATTTGGGATTGAAGCATATAATGTAACTTCAAAATATTATACTCCACTTGAAAAAAATACTCTTAACCCTTCTTTAAGTGGCCTTCTATTATACAATAGACTAATTTGGATTGGAATTGCCTCTGTTATTTTATTTATTTCCTATAAAAGATTCAGTTTTACGTCAAAAAATAGTAAAAAGAATAAGATGATAAATGAGGATTTAGTTAAAAGTTCATCTTTTACAACTTCCAAAAGACCTGACATAAAACTAATTAATAATTCAAATTTGTCTGATTTCAAGAGTTTTTTTAAAATTAACATGATAAGCATATACAAACATGTTACATTTAAAATCTTACTTGTATTCAGTGTTATTCAGCTTATCGCCGGTCTCTTTAGTGGATATGAGTATCTTGGTCTGAAGTCATATCCCCTAACATATTTTATGGTTGATCAAATAAGTGGTTCTTCTGGACTTTTTATTATAATAATTTTAGTTTTTTTTAGTGGGGAATTAATCTGGAGAGATAGGGATGTTCAGCTGAATGAAGTAATTGACTCTACTTCTCATTCTACACTAATTCCACTTTTCTCAAAAACACTATCCTTATTTTCTTTGTCTGTGGTACTTCATTTTATTCTTGTACTAATATCAATAATATATCAATTGATAATGGGATATATGGAAATTGACTTCTCATTGTATTTTTTGGACTATATGTATAATTTATTTCCTGTTTATTTAACAATGTGCACTACCCTAGTTGCAATCCAAGTAATCATTAATCATAAATATCTTGCATATATGGTTTCTATTGTAGTTTTATTACTGATAGATATTATTCTTTTGATTCTTGATGTCAATTCGAACATGCTTTCAATAGGATCCTCACCATATATGATATATTCAGATTTAAATGGGTTTGGACCAAGTAATAAGGGAGTTTTTTGGTTTAGTTTATATTGGGTTTTATTTGGTTTATTATTTCTCATGTTATCAGCTACAATGATGATAAGGGGTTCAAAAAAGTCTTTTAAAGAAAGGTTAAAAAGTATTAATCCAACTAAATCATACATCATTACCACGTCAACGGTCGGTTTTTTATTTATTCTAACCGCATCATTTGTTTTTTATAATACTCAAGTTTTAAATTCCTACAAATCAAGTGATGAAATTGAAAAAACAGCTGTTTCGTATGAAAAGTTATATAAAAAATTTAAAGATTTACCATTTCCTAAAATTGTAAAAGCAAACTATAATATTGATCTTTTTCCAAAAAGTAAAAGAGCTGATGTATTAGCGTATTTAACATTAGTTAATCACAACAAAAAAGCTGTTGATAGTATATTATTAAATATAAATAAACAATGGAATCTTAATTTTGATTTTCCAAATGCATCAATTATCAGTAAAGATAAAATAAATGGAGTTCATTTTTATGGTATTGATCCTCCCATGCTCCCCGGTGATACGTTAATTTTAAAAATAGAAAATACATATGAAACAAAAGGGTTCTCAAATGGAGGTGAAACTACTAGTATTGTAAAAAATGGATCTTTTTTAAATAATGAAGAGATACTCCCTAGAGTTGGATATGACTCAAGCAAAGAAATCAATGATAAAAACAAAAGAAAAAAACTTGGTCTTCCTTTAAAAGATAGAATGCCTGAATTAGAAATCAACTGTAATTTAAATTGTTACGAAAACTATGGTTCAAGAGGTTTTTCTGACTTTATAAACGTTGAAACAATAATATCCACTAGTTACGATCAAATAGCAATTGCTCCTGGAACACTAACCAAAGAGTGGAAAGAAAATAATAGAAACTATTTTAAATATAAAATTGACCATCCCTCACTTAATTTTTATTCATTTATTTCTGCCGACTATGAGGTTGCAAAAAGAAAATGGAAAGATGTAGATATTGAAATTTATTATGACAGCAAACATTCTGTTAATATTGAAATGATGCTGGATGCAGTGGAGAATTCATTGGTCTATTATACTGAAAACTTTGGTCCCTACTATCATAATCAAGCCAGAATAATAGAATTTCCTAGGTTTTCAACATTTGCTCAAGCTTTTCCAGGAACTATGCCCTACTCTGAATCATTTGGATTTATAATTGATTTAGAGGATGAAGAGGAAAATAATGTAATAGAAGCAGTAATTGCTCATGAAATGGCACATCAGTGGTGGGCTCATCAGGTTATTGGAGCTAATATGCAGGGCGCAACATTATTAAGTGAGTCATTTTCAGAGTATTCTTCACTAATGACAATGAAAAAAAGGGTAAAAAATCCCATGAAAATGAGAGAATATCTAAAGTATGACCATGATAGATATTTAAGGGGTAGGTCTTTAGAATTAGAAAAAGAGCTTCCACTTTATAAAGTAGAAAACCAACAATATATTCATTACGGAAAAGGTAGTGTTATTCTTTACGCACTGCAGGATTACATCGGAGAAGACAAAGTCAATGAAGCATTAAAGGAATTTTTAGAGGAGTATAAATACAAGACCCCATACCCTACCTCATTGAATTTCTTAGAAATTTTAGAGCCAAAAGTACCTGATTCATTAAAATATCTAATTGACGATTGGTTTAAAGAAATTACTCTTTACGATAACAGGTTAACAAATGCAGTAGCCATGGAGTTAGATAATGGGAAATTTAAAATTGATATTGAAGTTGAAGCTTCAAAAATTAAATCAGATTCAATTGGGAATGAGACTAATGCAAGTCTTAACGAATGGATAGATATAGGTGTTTTTTCAGATGAAGAGGAAGAAAATTTAATTTTCCAGGAGAGAGTTAAACTAACTGATTCACTAATGAAATTCTCATTTATATTAGACACCCTTCCTCTTAAGGCTGCTATTGATCCAAGACATATTTTAATTGATAGAGTTTATTCAGACAATATCAAAAATGTTTCTTTTAATTAAAAGAATTTCTCTATTATTTTGGATTGTATTAGTTTTGTTAAACAAATAAAGTTATGAAAGCACATACAACAAGTTTAGTAAATGCAATTGCGCTAATATCAATGGGTAGTTGGGGATATATAGACTCAGATTCAAAAGCTATTACGGCATTGATTCCAGTAATTATTGGTGTAATATTGTTATTGGTTAATAGTGGAGTCAAAAAAGAAAACAAAATAATTGCTCACATTGCCGTTTTACTAACTTTTATTGTATTACTGGGACTTATCATGCCACTTAAAGGTTCTATAGAAAGAGATAATTCAATGGGGATTGTTAGAGTCTTAATTATGCTTATCACCTCTGCGCTTGCTTTGATTTCGTTTATTAGAAGCTTCATTCAAGCAAGAAAAGCTAGAGAATCCTCCAAGTAATTTTTTTAATAATCCACTCACAGATAGAAATCTATACCATTATTTATAATTAGTCTAAATTAATTTTGTATAATCAAATTTACTTTTTATATTTGACAAAATTAATTTAGACTAATTATAAATAATAAAGCATGAAAAAATTATTAAGTTTATTTACACTCATAATTCTAATTATCGGATGTGAGAAAGAAGAAGTAATTAAGTATGAATTTCAAGAAGGTTTAGTCAGAACAATTGAAGTTCCGGGACCAACTACTACGGTTACTGTTGTTGATACTGTTAATATTAACTTCCCTCCTCCTGAATATTCTTTTACTAGAAATGGAAAATCAACAGTATTTTACACTGGTCAAACAACTAGGTTAGGTCAGGCAGATGCTCTTAAAAGTGCAATGAATGATGTCACCTCAACAGAGGCTGGAATACTTAATATGTTTGATAATGGACAAGGTTTTTCAGACACTTCATTGAATTCAACTAAAAAAGTTGGAAATAAAACCGGTGCTAAATCAGCAAATACAGCTGTTAACAAAGCTAAATTTGATGGATGGATAAAAGAATTCGTTGACAACGTAATACCTGCTGTTAATACTTCAACTGATGGCTCTGGTGGAGTTGCTGGCTTGGTGTCAGATGCAAGTGGAGCAAGAACAAATCTGAAGGCAAATGCTAAAGGACTAGAAATGAATCAAATATTCAGTAAAGGTTTAATTGGAGCTTTTAACTTGGATCAAATAATTGGAGAAGGTGGATATCTCTCAAACTCCAAGCTCGATCCAGTACAAGCAGATAATGATGCAGGGGTTTATGGATATGCTGGAACTGATGATAATGTTGCTGAGGAATTAAATGTTACTAAAATGGAACATTTTTGGGACGAAGGTTTCGGATATTTATATGGACAAGATAACCAATATAACCCTGAGACAGGAAAAGGATCACTTTTAAACTATTACTTAAAGAAAGTTGAGGGTGATATTCCAGGTATTTCCAAGAAAATATACGACGCATTTGTTTTAGGTAGAGCAGCAATTGTTAGTAAAAATTACACTCTACGTGATGAACAAGCAAAAATAATTAAGGTTGAATTATCTAAAGTAGTTGGCAATAAAGCAGCTTACTATTTAAGTTCAGCTGCAGACAAAGTTACTTCAGGAACCACCAACGCTTCATATCTTCACGCATTGTCTGAAGGATACGGATTAATTTTTAGTCTTCAATTTACTCAAGATGCAAGTGGTAATCCATATATGAGTTACGACGAAGTTAATGCTATGTTAGCTGAACTAGAAGCTGGAAACGGATTTTGGGATAGAACTGAGGCTGAATTAGATACAATGGCTGCAACTGTAAAGGCTGCTACAGGACTTTAAAAAATAGCAAAACATACGCTATAATATTTCTTTGTTTAATAAAATGATGACAAATAAAATGTCTATTTAGTTTTGAAAAAAAAACTTCAGATATTATATTTGTCATCATTTATTTAGATTAATTAAAAATAAATAAAAAGATATTTTGATGAAAAAAAAGATATTTCTAACAGCCTTTATGATAATATATTTATCATGCTCAAAAAGCTCGGACGATTCAAACATTTACCAGAGTATAACTCAAAACCAAACAACTCCCCCAACAACAACCAACTCATCAAATACAAATGCCTCTGGTTCATCATCTACTTCAACAGAAGCTTCTTTTGATAGAAGCGCAATGCTTGTCTTTTGGGCAGATCAAATAATTATCCCTGCATATAAAAAATTTAAAGAAGATTTTGAGTCTTTAAATACATCTATAGAGAACTTCGTTTCTGATGTAAGCGAAGAAAATTTTGATCTAGTAAAAGATAATTGGATAAAAGCATATAAATCCTGGCAACATGTCGAAATGTTTGATATAGGCAAATCAGAAGAAATCTATTATGCATCTCGGATGAATATTTATCCCGTTAATATTGAAAGAACTGATTTAAATATATCTAACAGGGTTGATGATATTGAAAACCCTAATAATTACAGCTCACAAGGGTTTCCAACTCTAGACTATCTTCTCCATGGTATTGCATCAAGTGATAGTGAGATCTTAAATATATACCTCACAGCTAATGACACATTTGAAATCAATAATCACCTAAAATATCTCAAACTTGTCTCAAACCAAATGTTAGAATTAACTAATACAGTTATTGATGATTGGGATAACTCTTATAGAGACACATTCATCTCATCTACAGAAAATACTGCAACATCGAGTATTAATATGATGACAAATGACTTTATTTACTATTACGAGAAAAGATTTAGAGCAAATAAAATAGGTATACCGGCAGGTGTTTTCTCCGGTGGCACTCTTCCTGATCGTGTTGAAGGCTATTACAAAAGATCTGTATCTAAGACTTTAGCCACTGAAGCCTTAAATGCAATTACAAAATTTTTCGATGGAGTAGCTTTTGATAACAATAGTTCTCAAATAGGTCCTAGCTTCAGTGACTATGTTGACTTCCTTGAGACAAAAAAAAATGATACGCCCCTGGGAGATTTAATAACTGATCAATTCGAAATTTCAAAGACAGCAATTGGTGAATTAAATGATGATTTCACTTTACAACTCGATGAGAATAAATTAAAGATGCTCGAAGCATATGATAAAATCCAAGCTGCTGTTGTATTAATGAAGGTTGACATGCTACAAGCATTGAATATAAATGTTGACTATGTAGATGCTGACGGTGACTAGAAAAATTTAAAATATATATATTTATTGCTAAGTCCAAATTTTAATAATTCTATTCTATCAAAGATTATTTAAAAAATAGATATGTTGATCCAGCTCCCTTGGCTGTATTTAGAATTTCATTCGGTATTCTGATGCTTTTTAGCATGATTAGGTTTTGGTATAATGGGTGGATCAAGACTTTATACATAGAGCCTAAATTTCATTTTACATATTATGGTTTTAGTTGGGTTAAAGTTTTGGGTGAGTACACATATATAATTTTTATAATATGCTCTTTGGCATCGCTATTTATTGCTCTGGGCTACAAATATAAATACTCGATTGTTGTCTTCTTCCTTTCCTTCACCTACATTGAGTTAATGGATAAAACAACATATTTAAATCACTATTATTTTATAAGCTCAATAAGCTTTTTAATGTGTTTTTTGCCCTTAAACTCAATTTATTCTATTGACTCTAACTTAGGTAAAAAATACAATAGGGTACCTAAATGGACTGTTGACAGTATAAAACTTTTAATATGCATTGTATATTTTTATGCAGGGTTGGCTAAACTCAACTCTGATTGGCTTATCGAAGCAATGCCTCTTTCAATATGGCTTCCATCTAAATATGATTTACCATTTATTGGGGAAAACTTAATGCAAAAACAATGGGTGCATTACTTGATGAGTTGGGGAGGTATGTTTTATGACTTGATGATCCCTTTTTTATTACTTTACAAAAGAACTAGAATTATCGCATTTCTCCTGGTTGTTTTTTTCCATCTATTTACTGCAGTTTTATTTCCAATTGGCATGTTTCCATATATTATGATAGTTGGTTCATTAATATTTTTTGATAACAAAACACAGCATAAAATTTTAAATATTTATAAAAATTTAATCAAATACATTTTGAAAATATTCTTTTATGTTCAGAAAAAATCTAATACTAAAATTTATTCAAGCAGTCCCAAATCAAATAAATATAGTCTTATAATTGTTGGTATTTTTTTTACACTACAATTAATAATCCCATTAAGATATGTATTTTATCCCGGTGAACTTTTTTGGAATGAAGAGGGCTACAGATTCTCCTGGCGAGTTATGCTAATTGAAAAGAGAGGGTATTCAAACTTCAAAGTAGTAGATAGTATAAGTAAAAAATATTTTTATGTCCAAAATGATGATTTTCTTACCTCCTATCAAGAAAAACAAATGAGCTTCCAACCTGATTTTATTTTAGAATATGCACATTATCTTGGAGACCATTTTACTAACCAAGGACATAAAAATGTTCAGGTTTTTGTTGATAGTTATGTTGCACTCAATGGAAGGTCAAGTGAAAGATTTATTGATTCAAGCGTTGATTTATACAGCAAAAAAGAATCCTTTAGACATAAGAGTTGGATAATACCATTAAGTGATGATATCAAGGGATTTTAAAGTTATATTTTTATTAATTCTGTTTAAATGTCAAATTGGATATTCACAGAATCTAATCAAAATCAAAATAAATACAGATAATAAGGAGTTCACTAATGAGCCTGTTGAAGTCTATGATAAAAATACTGGTTTTATAAAAACAGTGGGTATAGGTGAATCTTTCGAAATAAAAAGAGAAAATAGTGACCCAGTATCACTTATTTTTATTTCAATTAATTATCCTGTAGTTGAAAAGACTATAAATCCACTGTCAACAAATGAAATTATAATTAATCTTCCATCAAGAACTCAAAAGCTTTCGGAGGTTGTTGTAAATGCAAGAAAAAAAAGAGTTTTTGAGCTTCGTAGATTAAAAGACTTTGAGGGAACATCAATTTACTCGGGGAAAAAATCAGAGGTAATAAGTATAAATGAATCAATGGCAAATTTGGCGATAAATAATGCAAGACAAATTTACAGTCAAGTAGTAGGTTTAAATATTTTTCAAAATGATGATGCGGGATTACAATTAAATATTGGTGGAAGAGGACTTGATCCAAACAGAACTTCAAATTTTAATACACGTCAAAATGGATATGATATTAGTGCTGATGTTTTGGGTTACCCAGAAAGTTATTACAGTCCCCCAGCCGAAGCTGTTGATGAAATACAAATATTGAGAGGTGCAGCATCTTTGCAATATGGGACTCAGTTTGGAGGATTAGTTAATTTTATTTTAAAAAAACCTAATAATTACAAACCGTTTGAAATTATTACCCGAAACACACTTGGATCATATGGACTTTTTACAAATTTTACAAGCATTAGTCTTAATAAAAAAAAAAATAAGACCTATGCTTTTTTTAATTATAAATCAGGAGATGGATTCAGAGAAAACTCAGAATTTAATTCCTTTAACTTCTATCTAATAAATAAATATCGAATAAACGAAAAATCTATAGTTAGCGGCGAAATAACTTATTTAAATTATCTGGCTAAACAGGGAGGAGGGCTAACAGATGAAATGTTCAATGAAAATCCATATCAAAGTAATAGATCAAGAAATTGGTTTGAAATTGACTGGTTATTATATAGCATTCAATACAAGCATAATTTTTCTGAAAACTCTATTTTATCAGCAAATTTTTTTGGTTTAAATGCTAAAAGAAATGCTCTTGGTTTTAGAACTAACCGAGTAAGTCAGGTAGACTCTTTTGAAGAAAGGGATCTGATAAAGGGTGACTTTAATAACTATGGATTAGAGATCCGACTACTAAATAAATATAAAATTAGAAATAAAGATGCAACATGGGTAATTGGAACAAAATATTACAATTCAAATACTACATCAATACAAGGCCCTGGGTCGAATAAATCCGATGCAGACTTTAATCTAAGAACAATAGAATTCCCGTTTTATAATTTTCAATCAGACTACATCTATCCAAATAAAAACTTTGCTCTATTTGCAGAAAACATCTTCTACATAAATGAAAAAATATCCTTAACACCCGGATTAAGATATGAGTATATTAAAACTGAAAGTCAGGGTAGTTATAAAAAAACAAACAGAGACGCTGCAGGAAATGTAATATTTGACGACACAATTGAGAATAATGAAACTAGAAAAAGAAATTTTATTCTATTAGGATTAGGAGCAAGTTATAAATTCTTAAATGGTCAAGAATTTTATTTAAACGTATCTGAAAACTATCGTTCTGTTACATTTGCTGATATAAGTATTTTTAATCCTGCATTCTCAATAAACCCAAACATATCTGATGAAACAGGTTATACTTTCGATATCGGATTTAGGGGTATTTTAAAAAACTATATATCATTTGATATAAGTTCTTTTTTATTGTCCTATAATAACAGAATCGGTTTTGTTCAGAGGGCATTTCAGGATGGTAGTGTTAAAACTGAAAGAGGAAATGTTGGAAATGCAAGAATACTTGGAATTGAATCATTAATTGACTTAAACCTAGGAAAAATATTATTTGAAAACAGCATAAATCATAGCTTCAATTACTTTGTCAATTTATCATCAATAAATTCTAAATATACAAACTCAGAAGAACCAGGAGTTACAGGGAATATGGTGGAGTATGTTCCAAAATTAAATTTAAAAACAGGAAGCAAATATGGTTATAAGAATTTTATGATTAATTTTCAATACACTTACCTGTCTGATCAATTTACAGACTCATCAAACGCTACAGAAAGTAATTTAAGTGGAGTTATTGGCTTAATACCAGCTTATGATGTGTTCGATCTTTCAATTTCTTATTCATTAAATAGATTCAAAATTGAATCAGGATCTAATAATTTATTCAATAAAAGTTATTTCTCAAGAAGAGCAACCGGCTATCCCGGTCCGGGAATAATACCATCAGCACCAAGAACATTTTATTTTACGATCCAATATAAATTTTAGTGAAAAATAATATGAATTGTTATTAAACTAATTAGAATTATTAATCCAAAATTTCGAATATTTTTTGTGCCAAAAACAATTAATTTATTATGTGAAATAAAACTTTTAATATTAAATACAAAAGAAATAGTCAATCCTATTATTATTGAAAAGAAAGCTCTCAAAAAGTAATTTATTTCGGGGAAATAATATTGTATAAAAATATTAATTGGTAGTGTTAAAATAAATCCAATAAAAACATACTTTAGCTTAGGTTTGATTAAAATTAAAGCAGAACAAATTAAGACAACAATTCCACAATTGATATAATACCTTATTTCATTCAACTTATGGGTAAAAGCCAAAGATGGGTTATCAAATTTTATGTATAAAAGAATAAGACCCATCGTTAATGCAGAAATTAAGCTTATGAATATTGCTTTTCTTCCAGATTGGATTTTTTGATAATCATTTGAATTTTTATTTATATAAACTGAATATATGTCGATGGACCACAGGGTTGCTATAGAATTAAATGTAGAATCCACAGTACTCATTAAAGAAGCAAAAAGTGCGCAGAGTATTATCCCTTTTAATCCTGTTGGTAAAAAATTATTGACAAGGTAAGGAAATGCCATATCTGGGTCAGTGAGAGGTTGATCAAGTATATTAAATAATGCAATCCCAGGTATGACAACTATAATTGCCATTAAATATTTTAAAAC
>CEVS01062625.1_pt1 | contig 19520 bp, 18 predicted proteins | sample 361571 | NCBI WGS metagenome assembly CEVS01 (sample SAMEA2623850, study PRJEB7988) | marine metagenome | isolation source: saline water (ENVO:00002010), including | reverse complement strand
AAACTAATTGCCAGTGTGCCACTCAGATTGTGGTTTGCAAACGCATACAGAAGTAAATCGGATCCATGGGACCGGCACTTTCATGAGTTTGAAGATTGGCAATTTGATTGGCTACTTGAAAAAAGCGGATGGAAAATAAAAGAAAGAAAAAAATGGACTAACCCTGTAAATAAAATAGGTATTAGACCATTTCTAAGATATTTTACTCCACGTTACTATATAATTTACGCTGAAAAATTTTGAAAATATATGTAATAGTAACAATTTTCAATGAAGAAAACTTCATAGAAGATAGTTTAAAATCCTTGTTAAATCAAACTTACCAAGCAAAAAAAATTTTGGTAGTAGATGATAATTCCACTGATAGAACAAATGAAATTGTACAAAAAATTGAGAGTCAATCTTCAATTTTAAAATTGATAAAATATTCATCAAAGACTGGACACTCACCAGGGAAAAAAGTAATTGAGGGTTTTAAGTTTGGCTTAAAACAACTTGACGAAAATTATGATATAATTTGCAAATTTGATGGGGATGTGATTTTCCCAATAAATTATTTTGAAAAAATAATTTACCACTACAAACGTAACCCAAAAATGGGCATGGTATCTGGTATTTGCTTTGTAAAAGAAAACCAAAAATGGGTTTATGAGAATATAGCTTCAAAAAATCATATTCGAGGTCCAATTAAATCATACAGAAAAAAATGCTTTGATTCGATTGGAGGATTAAAATCTTCTGAAGGTTGGGATACCGTTGATGAACTGATTGCTTTACACAGAGGATGGGAGTTTTATACTGATAAAATGTTAAAGGTAAAACACTTGAAAGCAACTGGGTCTAACTATGAAAAATCAGTAAAGTTTATTGAAGGAAAAGCGCTTTACAAGATCAGAAGTGGAATAATTATTACATTAATATCAGCATTTAAAAGGGCATACAATAAAAAAAGAATATCAATCCTTTTTTACTGTATTATCGGATTTTTTAAAGCCATTGTAAAGAATGAAAGTTTTATCGTTACAAAAGAAGAAGGGCGTTTTATAAGATATCATCGCTGGAAAAACATATACAAAAGGTTTACCTCATTCACTATATTGAATATAAATAAGAAATAGATTATTATAGAGTTACTGTATTTAAAAAACCTAATAATTATTAAGAAAATATTTGGCGAAAGAACTCAACACCAAATCACCACTAATCGAAGCTCTATCCTTAAGTAATTCATCCCAATTATTGATATCTTGCCAAAGAATCTTTTTTAAAGCTGATAAAGCCTCTGGGTTATAATCGCTAAGTTCATTTGCTAGGATTTGAACTTCAGAATTTAGATCATTGTTTGACTCAAAAACTTCAGCAAACAATCCCTTCTCTCTTGCCCATTTTGCTGAGAAAAAAGTTTGAGATTTTAGTGCTAAGTGAGTAAATGCTGAGAGACCAATTTTTCTCCTAATTGCTGGTTCAATAACGAATGGTCCAATTCCAATACTTATTTCACTTAGCTTAATACTAGCATATTCACTAGCATAACATATATCAGTTGCAGCAGCTATACCAACAGCTCCTCCAATAGCTTTTCCATGAACTGATCCAATAATAATTTTTGGACATGTCCTTAATGTATTAATCAAGTTAGCAAATCCCATGAAAAAATTTTTACCCTGGTTCTTAGTTTTAATATCAACCATATGGTTAAAACTGGCACCAGCGCAAAACACCCTGTCGCCTCCACTTTTTAATACGATAATATGAATATTTTTATCAACACCAGCTTTAATAATTGTTTTAATAAGCTTATCAATTAGATCTGGTGTCAATGAGTTATGAGGAGGGTTAAAAAACTCAACATAAGCAACTTTTTGAATAATTTTAAGCTTTACATATGCAGACATAAATTCAATATTAAAAGTTTATTTAATTAAGTTCACAGAGCATCTATAATAGATTTCGCACTATTAAGTGCATTTGAAATACCATCAGGATTCTTCCCGCCTGCAGTAGCAAAAAAGGATTGGCCTCCACCACGTCCATCTATAAATTTACTGATTAACTTAATAAATTCTTCGGCACTTAACCCATGAGATTCTGTTAATTCTTTTGAAACATAGCAGGCTAAAATAGCCTTATCATTGACTCTTGACGCTAGTATCAAAACTAAATTTTTGAAATCTTTTCCAATTTCAAAACATGTAGTTTTAATATTATTACTATCCATTTGAATTTCCTTGGATAAAAAACTAATCCCATTTAACATTTTTATTTCTTTTAATATTTCAGATTTTAAGGATTTAGCTTTTTCAATCTTTAAGCTTTGAAGCTCTTTTCTTAATAAAACATTTTCTTCTTTTATGGCATTCAATGATTTCAATAAATCAGATGAATTATTAAGAAGCAACCTAAGTTCACTTATTTTCTTTGTGTTATCTAAATAAAATTCTTTAAGGGAATCTGAGCATATTGCTTCAATACGTCTAACCCCGGAAGCTACTGCGGTTTCTGAAATTATTTTGAAGTGCCAAATTTTCTCGCTATTCTTAACGTGAGTTCCTCCACAAAGTTCAATTGATTTACCAAATTTAACTGTCCTAACCAAGTCTCCATATTTTTCCCCAAATAATGCCAAAGCACCTTTATTTATCGCTTCAGGTTTTGGAACTGATCTTTCTTCTTCAAATGGAAGTCCAGCTTTAATTCTTGAATTGACCAAGCTTTCAATATCAAAAATTTCATTAGACGTTAATTTTGTAAAATGAGAAAAATCAAACCTAAGGAGTCTTGAATTAATGGAACTACCTTTTTGTTCAACATGTTCACCTAAAGTTTCTCTCAAGGCTTGATGTAATAAATGTGTTGAAGTATGGTTACATTCAACCAAAAAACGTTCCTTAGAATTAACAACAGCTAAAAAATTTTCTGTTAGGTTTAGAGGTAAGTCTCTAGTAATATGAACAGATATATTATTATCTTTTTTTGTATCTATAATTTCTGTTTTAATACCGTCTTTGGATTCTAAATATCCAATATCACCAATTTGACCTCCACTTTCAGCAAAAAAAGGAGTCTTGTCAAAAACAAGTTGAAATCTTAAGCCATTTTTTTCTGAAGTTTCTTTTCTATATCGCAACAGTTTAACACTTGTTTTTAAAACATCATATCCCACAAATTCTTGACCTTTTGCGTCATTAACAATAGTCCAATCTTGGGTAGATACTTTACCTGAAACTCTTGATCTATTTTGTTGTTTTTTAAGGCACTTTTCAAAACCTAATTTGTCTAGGCGCATATTTTTTTCCTTTAGTATTAGATCTGTCAAATCAACAGGAAATCCATACGTGTCATATAATTCAAAGGCTAACTCACCAGAAACGATATCGGAAGTTGACTTATCAATAATTTGATTGAGTAAATTCAACCCTTGATCAATGGTTTTTAAAAAAGATGTTTCCTCTTCTTTTACAACATTTTTAATTAGTTCACTTTGAGTCTTTATTTCAGGATAATAATCTGACATCTGTTTTATCAAAACATCTATTAACTTAAACATGAAGGGCTGCCGCAAATTTAAAAATGTATATCCATAGCGAACAGATCTTCTTAAGATTCTTCTAATAACATAACCAGCACCGCTGTTACTTGGTAATTGTCCGTCGGCTATTGAAAAAGTAACAGCTCTTATGTGATCAGAGATAACACGAAAAGCAATATCATTATCTTTATTTTCACCAAATTTCAATGAAGATGTTTTTTCAATTTTAGCTATTATTTGTAAAAAAATATCAGTTTCATATGTAGAATTTACTCCCTGGAGAACCATGCACAAGCGTTCAAAACCCATTCCAGTATCAATATGCTTTTTGGGCAAATTTTTTAAAGATCCATCAGCTTTTCTGTAATATTGTATAAATACCAAATTCCAGATTTCAATCACCTTGGGGTGGTCTTTATTTACCAATTTGATACCAGGTAATTCTTTTTTCTCAGATTCAGACCTTATGTCTATATGAATTTCACTGGAAGGACCGCAGGGACCCTGATCTCCCATTTCCCAAAAATTATTTTTTTTATTATCTCTAATAATTCTTTCCTCAGGTAAAAGCTCTTTCCAAATATTATAAGCATCTAAATCCATTTTAACCTTATCTTGCTTATCTCCCTCAAATACTGTTACATATAAATTATCTTTATTTATTTTATATATCTCTGTTAGAAGTGCCCATGCCCATTTAATTGCTTCTTCTTTAAAATAATCTCCAAAACTCCAATTACCAAGCATTTCAAAAAATGTATGATGATATGAATCATAACCTACATCATCTAAATCGTTATGCTTCCCTGAAACTCTTAAACATTTTTGACTATTTGCCATTCTATTAGATGGCGGTTTGGAGACTGACGTAAAATAATCTTTAAAAGGTGCCATCCCAGAATTTATAAACATCAAGGTGGGGTCATCCTTAGTAATTATCGGCGAAGAAGACACAATTCTATGTTGCTTTTCCTTAAAAAAATTCAGAAACTTTGACCTTACCTGTTGAGACTTCATTTGTAATATTAACTTTTTATTAATTTGGTTTAGTGTAAAAACAAATTATCTTTGGCTTAAATTAAAATAATAAACTTCCTGTGTAAACTATTACACAAAAATAGAATTTTTTGAGTAATGTCTAGTGTAAAATATTATTATGACCCCAAAACACTTTCTTACAAAGAATATAAGCTCAGTAAATTTAGTAAAGTTAAATATTTTGTTGGTTTTATATTATCATCATTAACTTTTGGATTAATATTAATTTTGGTATTGAGTCAATTTTTTGAACTACCTAATGAAAAAGTATTGAAAAGAGAACTCCAGAATATGGAAATTCAGTTCTCGCTATTGAACGAAAAAATGATTGAAGCAGAAAAAGTTTTAACAAATATTGAGGAAAGGGACAACACAATATATAGATTATACTTTGAAACAAACCCAATAAAAAGTGAAGAGAGAAACCAAGGCCTTGGGGGTATAAATCGCTACATTAAATTTGATGGTTTTAATAATTCTGAGTTAATTATAAATTCCAATAAACGATTAGATATTCTTCAAAAAAGACTGGTTGTTCAATCAAAATCATTAGACGAAATAATTGAACTCGCAAAAGATAAGGAGAACTTTCTTGCAAAAATCCCTGCAATACAACCAGTTAAAAATGAGGACCTCACAAGAATGGCATCTGGATATGGGTATCGTAGTGATCCCTTTACCAAGGCTATTAAATTCCACTCAGGAATGGATTTTACCGCACCTAGAGGAACACCTGTATACGCCACGGGAAATGGGACTGTAGCAAGAGCTGACTCTGGATCCTCAGGATACGGAAAACATGTTAGAATTGACCACGGTTATGGATATGTAAGTTTGTATGCTCATTTATATAAATACAACGTAAAACCGAAACAAAAAGTAAAACGTGGTGATATAATTGGATTTGTTGGAAGCACAGGTCGCTCAAGAGCGCCACATTTACACTATGAGATAATAAAGGATGGAAAAAAAATAAATCCATTAAATTTTTATTATGGAAATTTGACAAAAGAAGAGTTCAATGATTTGATTATTAAAGCCTCAGTTGAAAACCAATCCCTAGACTAATATGCATGTAGACTTACCAAAAAAATTATACTACAGCATCGGCGAGGTAGCTAAAGCATTTGGAGTCAAAACTTCACTAATAAGATTTTGGGATAATGAGTTTGAGGTTCTTAAACCAAAAAAAAACAATAAAGGGAATAGAAGGTTTACCCCAGACGATATTAAAAATCTGAAGCTAATTTATAAACTTGTAAAAGAACAAGGTTATACTCTTGATGGTGCAAAAACTTACATCAAAGAAAAAAAGGGGAAATCTTTAACTAATATAGAAATTATCTCAAAATTAGAATCGATAAAGCATAAGCTGCTAAAGATTAAATCAAATATCTGAATCAACCTATTTTTTTCGTAAAACAATTGTTATTGTAGCTCCGCTAAAATCATACATTTGTCGTATTTTGTTTTCTAGAAACCGCTTGTATGATTCTTTTACATATTGTGGTAAATTACAAAAAAACACAAATTGTGGACTCATTGTCGGCAGTTGGGTTATATACTTAATTTTTACATATTTCCCCTTGGTTGCAGGTGGTGGATATTTACTAATAATAGGCAATAAGTCATCATTTAGTTGACTTGTTTTTATTCGCCTTGATCTATTTTTATAAACATCTATTGCAGCTTTGATTGACTTAAAAATACGTTGTTTTGTTTTGGCTGAAATAAAAATAATTGGGACATCTATAAATGGTTCAATTTGCTTTTTTATCAGCTTTTCAAACTCAACTACTGTATTTCCGTCTTTATTTACTAAATCCCATTTATTAACCAGTATAACTACCCCTTTTTTATTTTTATGGGCAAGCCAAAAAATGTTTTGAACTTGTCCATCAAATCCTCTGTTTGCGTCAAAAACTAAAATACAAACATCTGAGTTTTCAATTGCACGAATACTACGCATAACTGAGTAGAACTCTAAATTTTCTTTAACTTTAGTTTTACGCCTTATACCCGCAGTATCAATTAAACGAAATTGTAAACCATATCTATTATAAATTGTATGAATAGAATCTCTTGTTGTACCAGCTATATCAGTAACTATATACCTTTCCTTACCTAACAAACTATTAATAAAAGAAGATTTACCAGCATTTGGTCTTCCAACTACAGCAAATCTTGGAAGATCTGATTCAGATTCATCACTTTCTTTTGAAAAAGAATCAACCAAAGCGTCCAATAAATCTCCTGTACCGCTGCCATTTACACTTGAAATTGCAAAATAATTACCAAAACCAAGTTTGTAAAATTCAACTGCGTCATGAAACCTACCAGAGTTATCAACTTTATTTACTGTTAAAAAAATAGGCTTTTTGATTTTTCTCAATAAATTTGCTACATCTTGGTCCATTGATGTTATGCCAGACTCAATATCAACCATATAAATAATAGCATCAGCTTCACCAATTGCCAACTTGACTTGGTTGTCAATTTGCACTTCAAAAATATCATCGCTTCCTAAAATATAACCTCCAGTATCAATTAAGGAAAATTCACAACCGTTCCATTCAACCTTACCGTAGTGTCGATCTCTGGTTACACCACTTGTTGAATCAACAATTGCCTCCCTTCTTTCAATTAATCTGTTAAAAAGGGTAGATTTACCAACATTTGGACGCCCAACAATCGCAACAATATTCCCCATAAACTATTATTTAGTTTGCTAAAGTAGAAAATATAAAGTTTGAAGCTGTTATTTTAATTACTTAAATGAATTGAATTATTTTTGATAACCAAAGCGTTTAAGTTCATTTTTATTCGATCTCCAATTTTTGTTCAATTTCACATTTAGTTTTAAATAAATTTTTTTGCGAAAGAAACGTTCTAGATCTATTCTTGATTTTACTCCAACCCTCTTGAGCGCTTTGCCTTTATGACCTATTAAAATCCCTTTTTGACTTTCTCTTTCAACCATTATGGTAGAATTTATTTTAATAATTTTTTCCTCCTCAATAAATTCGTCAGTTATAACTTCAACAGCGTAAGGAATTTCTTTGCTATAGTAAATTAAAATTTTTTCACGAATTTTCTCATTAACAAAAAATCTTTCGGGCCTATCAGTTAATTGATCTTTTGGGAAATATGCAGGAGAGAAAGGCAATAACGTTAATAATTTTTTGAATACATTTTTAACATTAAAACCGTTCAACGCAGAAATTGGATAAATTATAACATTGGGAATCAAACTTTTCCACATTTCTGCGAATGTTTCAATATTTTTTTGATTAGAAAGGTCAATTTTATTAATGAGTAATACTATTGGTAATTTGAGCTTTATTAATTTTTTTAATAATTCAGGATCAACAGGTTCTAGATCGATGGCTGAAACAATGAAAATAATTATATCTGCATCATCAAATGCCGAACTAATGGACTTCATCATTAGGCTTTGTAGTTCATATTTAGGTTTTATAATTCCTGGTGTATCAGAGAATATAATTTGAAAATCATCTCCATTAACTATTCCTAAAATTCTATGTCGAGTAGTTTGAACCTTTGAAGTTATAATGGATAATTTTTCACCAACTAATGCGTTCATCAAAGTTGATTTCCCAACATTGGGTTTACCTATGATATTTATAAAACCTGCTTTATGTAATTTATTCATTTGGTACAAATGTACAATCTTTAATACTAAAATTGTCCGTCGGATTTTAAAAGGGATTTATTTATCTTTGATTTGAATAAAATACTAATGGAATATACTATTAGAAAAGCAAAAAAAGCTGACGCTAAGCGAATTATTGAGTTAATTATTGAACTGGCTATTTTCGAAAAGGAACCGGGCGAAATCGAAATTAATTATCATGATATAATATTCTCAGGATTTAAAAAAAATCCAGACTTCAAATGCTTTGTAGCTGAGGAAAAATCTAACATTATTGGTATTGCTTTAGTTTATAACCGGTTCTCTACATGGAAAGGAAAAATATTACACCTTGAAGATTTAATTGTTTCTGAAAAATTTCGTGGAAATGGAGTTGGATCAGCTCTTTTTGATACAGTAGTTCGATATGCCTCCAAAATTGGAGTTAAAAGAGTCAGCTGGGAGGTACTTAATTGGAACAATTCTGCAATTAAGTTTTATGAGTCAAAAGGGGCAGAAATCAAAAAAGATTGGAACGTAGTACATCTAAATGAGTTAGGAATTAAAAATTATTTGTTAAAAATCAGTAGATGAAAATCTTAAAATTCGGAGGCGCAGCAATTAAAGATGCTAGCAGTATAAAAAATATTGAGAAAATTCTTCATATTTATAAAGATTCTAAAGTTGTTATTGTGATATCTGCGATGGGTAAAACAACCAATGCTCTGGAAAAAGTGATTTCTTGTTATTTTAACTCAAAATCAAAATTACAGAGCGCCATACAAGAAATTAAAAAATATCACAATAGTATATTATTGGAACTATTTGATGACGAAAATCATAAAATATTTAACTCAATTGATAAGCTGTTTAAAGATCTTCAAATGTTCTTAAACTTAAACAAATCTCCTAATCACAATTATGTTTATGATCAAATTATTTGCTATGGCGAATTAGTTTCAACCAAAATAATTAGTGGCTACCTAAACCATAAAGGATGGAAAAACAATTTACTTGATGCAAGAGATATGATAAAAACTGACAATAATTATCGAAGTGCCAAAGTAGATTGGAATAAAACCAAGGAGAAAATTATATCTTTACTTAACATAGGGGGGAATATTGTAACTCAAGGATTTATTGCTAGTGATTCAAATAACTTTACAACAACTTTGGGTAGAGAGGGAAGCGATTATTCGGCAGCAATTTTTGGATATTGTTTAAACGCACAAAGTGTATGTGTATGGAAAGATGTCCCTGGAATCTTAAATTCTGATCCACGATACTTTAAAAACTCAATACTATTAAATTCATTATCGTATGAAGAAGCTATTGAACTATCTTATTACGGTGCTTCAGTTATTCATCCTAAGACTTTACAACCACTTAAACGAAAAGAAATACCGCTTTATGTGAAATCATTTTTTAAACCAAATGAAAAAGGAACCAAAGTTGGAAAAAATCTATCATTAAGCCCAGATATACCATGCTACATTATTAGAAAAAATCAAATTCTAATATCAATTTCTTCTTTAGATTTTTCTTATATTTTAGAAGATAATATTTACCAAATATTTAAATTGTTTAATCAAAATAAAATTAAGGTTAACTTAATCCAAAATTCTGCAATAAGTTTCATCGTTTGTGTTGAAGATATAAATGATAATTTAAATAATCTTTTAATTGATCTTAAAGCCAAATATAATGTCAATGTTTATATGAAAGTTAATATTTATTCAATTAGAAATTACAATGAAAGTGCCATAAAAAAAATTGAAAAAAATAAAAAGATTTTGGTTAAACAAATTACCCAAAAGACAGTTCAAATGGTTAGTCAGGAATAAAAAATTGTTTTACACATTCACATTATTTCTGAATTACATTTTAAAAGTAAGAGAGTATATTTAAATATTCAAAATAAATTTTGTAATAAGAAAATAGATCAAAATTCCAAAAATATCATTACAAGTTGTTATGAAAGGTCCAGTTGCTATAGCTGGATCAATTTTTTTTCTGTGAAGAAATAATGGAATAAACGTCCCAATAATTCCAGCAACAATAACAACTACAATTAAAGATACAGAAACTGCTAGAGCTGTTTGAAAATTATCTTGCCATATCCACATAAATAAAAATAAAAAAAGTGCTAGAACAACTCCATTTAATGCAGAAAGGAGCATCTCTTTAAATAATCTGTTATTTATACTCCCTTTAATTTCATCATTAGCTAAACCCTGTACAATGATTGCACTTGATTGAACACCAACATTACCTGCCATAGCAGCAATTAAAGGGGTAAATAATAATATTAATGGATAATCATTTATTATTGTATCAAAATTGAACATAATTGCAGCAGCACCTACACCTCCGATTAAACCTAAAAAAAGCCATGGGAGACGGGCTCTAGTTAATGCAAAAATACCATCTTCTGAATCGACATCTTGTGTTATACCAGCGGCTAACTGATAATCTTTCTCTGCTTCCTCCTTAATTACATCAACAATATCATCAATTGTAATTCTACCCAACAAAGTTTTATTATCGTCTACTACTGGAACAGCTTCTAAATCATATTTTGCCATAACTTTAGCAACATCTTCATCGTTGTCAGCTACATGAACAGAATCAACTTTAGGAATATAAATATCACTAATTTTGGTTTCATTTTTGGCTATCAAAAGATCTTTCAAAGACAGGCGACCAATCAACTTTTCCTTTTTATCAACAACATAAATTGAATGAACTCGCTTTACATTTTCAGCCTGATTTCTAATTTTCCTTAAACAACCTGCAACTGTCCATGTCTCATAAACTTTTACTAGTTCTTTCGCCATCAGACCTCCAGCTGTTTTCTCATCATACTCAAGGAGTTCCTCGATATCAGCTACTAATTCTTTATCATCTATTTGAGCAATTACTTTCTGTTTCCTATCTGGCGGAAGTTCTAATAACAAGTCAGCAGCATCATCAGTATCTAATTCCTTAACCTCCTGTGCAATTTCCTTAGTAGATAAATTTTGTAGAACTTTTTCTCGAACATCCTCATCTAGTTCAGAAAGAATATCAGAGGTTTTTACACTATCTAAAAGTTTAATTACATAAGTTGCTTGTTCTAAATCTAACTCATCTAAAATTTCTGCAATGTCAGCATAATGAAATTCATTAAACTGCTTTTGAAGTGATAAATCATTTTTTGATTCAATGTCACTTACTATAACATCAATCATGGATGTTGAGATTTCGAATGGCTTATGTTCTCGCTTTTTTTTCACATTCCGACTTTGTTTAAATCATTTTCAATCAAAGTGACTAAATTTATAAATGATTGTACAGACAACTGTTCTGGACGTTTGTCAAAGATAGTATTTGCTTTTAAATTTTCTGTTAAATTAAGGCTTTTTAAACTATTCCTCAATATTTTCCTACGTTGTTGAAATGCGCTTTTTACAATTTTAAAAAAAAGTATTTCATTACATCCTAGTCTATAATCAGACTTCCTAATTAATCTTATTACACCGGATTGAATCTTCGGCTTGGGTGTAAATGCAAGTGGAGGCACCGTGAATAAATACTCAACTTCATAAAAAGCCTGAACCAATACTGATAAAATACCATAACACTTACTGCCTTCAAATTCGCAAATTCGTTTAGCTACCTCTTTTTGAAACATTCCTAAAAACTCAGGTACACAATCTTTGTAATCTAGTATTTTAAACATAATTTGTGTTGATATATTATATGGAAAGTTTCCTATAACTGCGAAAGGTTCCCCATTAAAAATTTTAGATATATCATATTTCAAAACATCTGCATGAATAATATGTTTACTGAACTCTGAAAAATTTTTTTCTAGATATACTACAGAATCGGTATCAATTTCAAGTAATTTAATTTTTGCAGGTATATTGGCTAAATGTGTAGTTAATGCGCCCATCCCAGGGCCAATTTCTAAAATATTTTGATATCCCCTTAAAGTCAAAGACTGAGTTATTGTCCTGGCTATATTACTATCTTTTAAAAAATGTTGTCCCAGATATTTCTTTGGCTTAACTCTCATTAAATTATAAATTTTAATATTGGCTGACAACTCTCAACTTAGTTGTAAATGTTAATACTTTACTGCCAAAAAAAATCTCTTGGTGCTTGATAAAATCGCTATCATAATCCTCAAGATAGGTTTTTAATAAAGCGTTACTTTTAAAATAATATTGAGTACAATAATTATCATCACATTTATCACATTTTTTTTCAATTAATTTAGAGAAAACCACTTTTAAAAATAAACCTTTTTCTTTTAGACTAGGTAAGTAAGTATATTGCATCCATGTGCACCACTCTGACTGCGCCGAAGAATAAACATTTGATGTTTGATTACAGATTATCATAAATTGTTTTCCTTTTTATTATTGATTTCATTATCTAAATTTCGATAATACTTTTTTGAAACCACTACATGAATACTATCTTGGTGATCAAAAATAACTTTCTCATACCCCCAGCGTGCTTGGTTTTGATCATTTAATTGGGTACGAAAAATTTCAGCCATATGAAAGTAAGCGTCGTCAGCTAAAATCTCAGATGAAAACAATTGAATTATTCTTTTGTATTTTTCGACCGCAAGCTTATAACTTCCCTTAAGACTTAGGATTTTAGCTTGTAAAAATAAACACTCATCAACAATAGGGTGATCAGGGTACGATAAAATTAAATTTTCAAGTGTTTCCAAAGATTGATCATATTTTTTTTTTAAAATCAAAAAATCAGCCTCAGCATACAATTTAAGCGGTAATTCAAAATCATTACCAATTCTATGGTCTCTAATTAAAAGAAGCAACTCCAAGGCATCATTAGAAATTAACTGTGAAGTGGAAGATTTTAAAATCTTTAGTTGAGATTCTGCCCAATTAAAGTCTCCCTTGTAAAAGCTAGTTTTTGCAGCTTTAAATAAAGCTTCCTGAGTCAAAATACTGCTTTTACTATTACTGTAAACTTGAGTATAATAAACTTGTGCTCGATTATATTGCTCATTTATCAAATAGACATCTGCCAACATTAATTTAATTTTTGAAATTGATAAGTCAGATAATCGTTGTTTCAAATTCTGGATTAAGAATTTTATAGCTTTTTTTTCTTCCCCAGTATGGAATACTAAAAATTCAGCATATGATAATTGTGAATTGATTGTGTTATCATTTATTCCATAAGATTCGAAAATAGATAAGTAACCAGATTCAATTAAATCATGATCAGGGCTGTCATTTCCTAATAATTCTAAGGCCAATAATTCCGTTTTGGCCTCCCTAATTAAATTCGGTTCTTGAGCTTTACTAATTATTAAATTTAAGGCTTCATCAGCAATGTCATATTCATTATTTTCTATAAGTAAAGAAGAAAAAGTTAAAATATCTCTCATTCCATTATTAGTCCTATTTATTATTGCTTTTTGTTGAGCAAAAGCTTTTTTATAATTATTTTCTTGAACGTAAAGCCAAGACAACATTTTATTGTAAAAAGTATTAGTGGATGTTCTTAATTTACTTAAAATTATCTTTTTTAACATTAAATTATATTCGGAATTTGAATTATCAGAAATGTAGTCCTGAAGCAATCTAAGCGTTTGATCAAAATAATTTTCATTAGCTGCTGTAAAATTCAAATAACTCAAAAACATATTCGAAATATCTTTTTTTGTTGCATACAAACCTGCTATCCTGTACTCATAATTATAATTTTTTGTTTTGTCAATTAATAATCTGTAGATTAAAATTGCTTCATCAATCAAAGAAAACTTTTCAAATTTTAATGCGATACTATATCCCAAAGCTGGATTGTTCTTAACTCTCTCTACAGCTTGACTGTAAAAATTGTCAGCTAAACTTAATTTATTTTGAAGTTGATGATTATAGCCAATTTCTATCAAATATTGCGGGTTATTTGTTGCCATTAGTTTAGAGCTCAAGATGCTTTGTGCTTCATCAAATTTCTCTAACTCTTGATAACATTCAACAAGCATAGAAACATATTTATAGTTGTTCGAATTGGAGATTCCCGACTTTTCTAAAATATCTAAAGATTTATCAAACTTACCTTGCTGAAAAAATAGTTCAGCTTGATTTAAATCATTTTGAGAAAAGGAAATTAAATGTAAAAAACATAAGATTAATAATATTTTTTTATTTATAAACTCAATAAACATTTTACATTTTGTTTAAAAATAATTTATCAATCTATATATTCAAATCCTGTGTAAGGAATTAAAATTTCAGGGATCCTAATAATTTTCTCCTTTTGATAATTTTCTAAAATACCTGCCATAACTCTAGGCAAAGCTAGAGAACTTCCATTCAGTGTGTGTGGTAACTCAATTTTTCCATCAGCGCTTCTATATCTTAATTTTAGTCTATTAGCTTGAAAGGAACCAAAATTTGATACAGATGATATCTCTAACCATTGCATTTGAGCAGTAGAGAAAATTTCAAAATCATATGTCAAAGATGAAGTAAATCCAAGATCACCAGAACAAAGCTTCAAAATTCTATATGGTAAATTTAATTCTTCTACGATACTTTTAACGTGAGAAATCATTTCTTCTAAAGCTTTGTGGGATTCTTTTGGGTTTTCGACTCGAAGAATTTCAACCTTATCAAATTGATGTAATCGATTTAAGCCACGAACATGAGCACCATAACTGCCAGCCTCTCGCCTAAAGCACGGAGTGTAAGTTGTAAGCTTTTTTGGCAGTTCATTATGTTCAAATATTACATCTCTAAAAATGTTTGTTGCAGGTACTTCTCCAGTTGGAATTAAAAATAAATTATCATTAACTATATGGTACATCTGTCCTTCCTTGTCAGGAAGTTGGCCAGTTCCAAATGCTGAAGCTTCATTTACGAGGTAAGGAACCTGTATTTCGTTATACCCTGCAGCTACATTTTTATCAATAAAATAATTTATTAATGCACGCTGTAAGCGAGCCCCTTTTCCCTTGTAAACAGGAAATCCAGATCCTGTTATTTTACTACCCATTTCAAAATCAATTATATCAAACTTTTTTGCTAACTCCCAATGAGAAAGTGCACCATGATACAGCTTGGGAATTTCTCCAAAACGATAAATTTCTTCATTGTCGTCTGATGAAGAGCCCTTAGCTACAGCTGAATCGGGTATATTAGGAATCTCACATAAAGATTGGTAAAGTTGATCAGCCACATGACTTAGTTGTTTAGAAATTTCATCTTTTCTAATTTTTAGCTGTGAAGCTTTATTTTTGAGAGAAGTAGATCTTTTTTTATTGTCTGTCTTAAAAAGTAATCCAATCTCTTTTGAGATATTATTAAGCTCAGCTGCAATTGAATCTAATTTTGATTGCTTTTCCCTACGCTGAGAATCTAAGTTCAAAATATCTTCAATTTTTTTTTGTGCATTATCAATTCTTATTGACAAGCGCTTAACTACCTCTTCTCTGTTATTTCGTAAAAATCCAATGTTTAACATTATGTAATTTTAAAACAAATTTAATTAATTGAACGCAAGTAACTTACTTTTCAGACAATAAAAAAATACGCTCTTTTGCATTAGATTCGTCAATTTTCAGTTGTTTTTTTAGAGATTCAATATTTGAAAATTTGATTTCCTTGCGTAAATAATCTAGCAATTCAACTTTAATTTTGTGGTTATATAAGTTAGTAGATAAATTAAAAAAGTGTACTTCGATATGGGTTTCTTTTGAATTAGAAACCGTTGGTTTGTTTCCAATATTCATCATTCCGTAAAATTTTTCACCTGAAAAAAATGATTTTACTAAATAAACTCCTTTTTTTGGAATTAATTTATAAGACTCATCAATCCTTAAATTGGCAGTTGGAAAGCTTAAAGTATTACCAAGGCCATTCCCCTTTACTACACAACCAGTTAATGAAAAATTATAGCCTAAAAATTTATTTGCCTTTATTATTTTGCCTTGAATCAATGCGTTTCTAATTTTAGTTGAACTAACTGAAACATTATCAATTTCCTGTGAATCAATTTCAGTAACATCAAATCCATAAAAAACTCCAAACTCTCTCAAATCTTCAATGTTAGCAGTGCGATTTCTACCAAAGTGGTGATCATATCCTACAATAATATGTTTAGCTTTAAGCTCATTGACCAAAATATCGCGAACATATTCAAGAGCTGATAAGCGAGAGAATGACTTTGTAAATTCCTTAACCACTAAATGATCAATTCCCATAAACTTTAATAATTCAAATTTCTCATCAATTGTGTTTATTAATTTCATTTTTGAGTCGTTCTGTACAACGACTCGTGGATGAGGAAAGAATGTTAGCACTAGTGCCTGTAATTTCTTTTCTTTAGCTAATTTAACTAGACGCTTAATAATCTTCTTATGGCCAATATGAACACCATCAAAAGTGCCAATTGTTACTACAGACGAATTGATTTTCCTATGGTCATTTGGAAATTTAATTTTCAATTTTTCTTTTATTTATTTGATAGTCAAACAATATTCAACAGATAAATTTAATTTGAATCAATTATACTTATTCATGGTTTTATTAACACCAGTAAATACAAAATCAACAATTAGATTATTAAATGTTTCAAGTTGTTTTTCTAAATTTAACTTTTCATCTTGGGTCCATTCACTCAAAACAAATTCAACCTGTTTCCCTTTAGAAAACTTATTCCCGATTCCAAATCGAAGCCTTTGGAAGTTAGATGTTTTTAGCTTTTCTTGTATATCTTTAAGACCATTATGACCACCGTCACTTCCTTTAATTTTTAGCCTTATTGCTCCAAAAGGAAGGTTTAAATCATCAGTAACAATTAATAAATTTTCTAATGGAATTTTTTCCTTTTGAAGCCAATACTTAACTGATTTTCCACTCTTGTTCATATAGGTGTTGGGCTTTAGAAAAACTAGGATTTTGCCTTTTAATCTATGTTTAGAAATACTTCCTAGCCTGGATGATTCAAATTGTAATGAATGACTTTTAGCATAAAAATTTATAAGCTTGAAACCTATATTATGACGTGTATTAACATAATCTGGTCCAACATTACCAAGTCCTACAATTAGATATTTTTTTGACATAGCTTCAAAATCTTTTCTTTTTTTTGAAAAACTAAAAATCCACTTGAACATATTGTAAAATTAAAAAAAGCATTCTGATTTTTGTCAGAACGCTTTATTATATTTGAAAAAAGACTTAGTCTAATTATTTTTAGATTTATCCCCCTCGTCTGAAGCTTGAGAATTAGCATTGTCAGTTGAAGTTTTGTCCTTTGCTTCGCCTTCTTTTTTAGATGTATCTTTTTGATTCTCATCTGAACCAGTTCCCACTTCACTTTCATCAGTTTCATCCTCTTCAACCTCCAATGATACTCTTGACTGCTTAACTTGACAAACAACTGTATTATCAGAATGTAATATTTTATAATCTTCATTGAAAAGCTCTGAAACATAAACTTTGTTACCAATTTTAAGTTCTGTAATATCAATTTGAATGTTATCTGGTAAGTTTGACGGTAGAGCTTTAATTCTTAACTTCCGCCTGTTGCGCCTTAACACTCCGCCAGCCCTAACTCCTAAAGGAGTACCATTTAATATAACTGGTATGTCAATAGCGATCTCCTTATCATCAAATAGTTGATAAAAATCAACATGTAAAATCCTTTCGGAAACGGGATGAAATTGAATATCTTGAAGTACAGCGTTGTATGAAACATCTCCAAAAGATATTACAACAGTATGCGCATTAGGTGTGTAAATTAATTTAGAGAAAGATAATTCTGGTGCAGAAAAATGCACTGGCCCTTCTCCTCCATATAATACGCAGGGAACCTCTCCAGCATTACGTACGGCCTTTGTTGATTTTTTACCTACGCTTTCTCTTTTAGATCCATTTATTGTAATTGATTTCATTTTATTTATTTATTTCTACATTATAAAATTCGAGCTGATAGATTTGTTTTGATGAACGTTGTGCATCACATCAGCAAATAATTCAGCACAACTCAAAACTTTAATTTTATTATTTTTTTTGGACAGAGGTATTGAATCTGTTACAATAAGTCTTTCCAATTTTGAGTCCTCAATTTTCTTGTAAGCTTCACCAGAAAGAATAGGGTGGGTACATATAGCACGAACACTCAAAGCTCCCCTCTCAATCATTAAATCTGCAGCTTTTGTGAGTGTACTAGCCGTATCAACCATATCATCAACTAAAACTACATTTTTTCCTTGAACATCCCCAATAAGCTCCATGTGAGAAATTACATTAGCTTTTTTTCTTTGTTTATAGCAAATAACAACATCACTCTCTAGTGCACGAGAGTAGGCATAAGCTCTTTTAGAGCCTCCCATGTCAGGGGATGCTATTGTTAAATTTTCAAGATTTAAAGACTGTAAGTATGGCAGAAATATAGTTGAAGCATAGAGGTGATCAACTGGTTTCTCAAAAAATCCCTGTATTTGATCAGCATGCAAATCCATAGTTATTATTCTTGTTGCACCAGCAGTCTCAATCATTTTTGCTATTAATTTGGCAGCTATTGGCACTCTTGGCTTATCTTTTCTATCTTGACGAGCCCATCCAAAATAAGGAATAACGGCAGTGATATGGCGAGCAGAAGCTCTTTTAGCAGCGTCGAGCATGAGTAAAAGCTCCATTAGATTTTCCGGTCCTGGATTTGTAGAACATATAATGAAAATACGTTTCCCACGTATCGATTCCTCATAAGATGGTTGGAATTCACCGTCACTATATTTTGAAGTAATTACACTGCCAAGCTCTTCTCCGAATGCTTTTGCGATATTTTTACCCAGAACTCTTGAACTATTACAAACAAAAATTTTTGGGTTTAAATTTCCTTTGGACATCTTATTTTAGTTTTAAAAGGCCTAATTTTATCGAGTGGCAAATTTATGAATTTATTTGAACTGTAAAAGTATAATTCAAACAATTTTAAATTACAAAAAAAATAAATTTTATAATTTTGTTATAATTTTTGCTCAAGTGGCGGAATTGGTAGACGCGCTGGATTCAAAATCCAGTTTCTTCGGAAGTGTGGGTTCGATTCCCACCTTGAGTACACACCGGGATAAATCTTTTTTTTTAGATTTATCCCTTTTTTTATTTTTTCAATTTACTCTGTTAAAATACGCTATTTTCTACAAAATGAGGTTAATATCGTCGGTTTAATTTTTTTTAAATTTAATTTTTTCAGTAAACATTAATCTAATTAACCCTACCTTCGCAGCAATGACATTTTCTGACTTGGGGATTATTTCTC
>CEVS01031150.1_pt1 | contig 19689 bp, 15 predicted proteins | sample 361571 | NCBI WGS metagenome assembly CEVS01 (sample SAMEA2623850, study PRJEB7988) | marine metagenome | isolation source: saline water (ENVO:00002010), including | reverse complement strand
CTCAAAGAAACTTTAGAGGGCCTACATAACCATTGTCTATGGACGAAGGATTTACAGTTGCAGGGCAGTCGATGCCGAGAATAACCATTGGTTTTGGAGCATTTTTGATAGCGTGGGGAGTAATAATCTCAGTAGTATCAAAATCGGATTCCATAACATCATTCTTTCCTTCGTTACTAGGTCTGCCAATACTAGTTTCAGGAATAATGGCTCAAAAAGTTCCCGAAAAGCGTAAACGTTGGATGCATATAGCCGTAGTCTTCGGTTTACTGTGCGCCATTGGGGGAACAAGATTTTTCATGGTGATGTCTGATGGATTGACATATGCTTCTGGCTCAATGTTGATGTTGCTTGTTACTGGCTCAGTCTATACTTTCTTTTGTGTTCAATCGTTCAGATTTGCAAGGATTAACTCATCCGAATAGTCAAGGAGGCAGGAAAATGACTGAGCCGTTAGTTATTGATGTTGTTGATAATGGAGGCCAGTGGACACATCGGGAATGGAGGATGTTACGTTATCTTAAGGTAGATACACAAATTATTGATAATACAACTCCGGTTAATGAACTTAGAGATTTAGACGGTATTATCCTTTCAGGAGGTGCTGCAAGAGTCGGACTTACAGGCGAGTTAGGTAATTGTGCTGCATATTTGGAATTAGAAATTCCAGTACTTGGCATATGTGCAGGACATCAATTTATGGCTAGACACTATGGAGGTGATGCCAGAGAATCTCCAATTCCAGAATTCGGTGCAATGGAAATTGAGTTACAAAACGGAGGAGGTAAAATTTTCGATAGAACAAATCAAACCCAAATGGTATGGGAGTCACATAATGATGAGGTTCACATAGTTCCCGAGGGGTTTTTTATCACCGCTAGTAGCCCTTCTTGCCAGGTACAAGGGATGGAAAATGAAGAAGGCGACAGATTCGGATTACAGTTCCACCCTGAGGTTAATGATTCAGAATTTGGTAAAGAAATGTTTGAGAATTTCGTTGAAATTTGTCGTAAGCATAGAGATAGTTAAAAACACGCATATAAAAATCAATCAATGTTAATCTAACCATGACAGGTTCAGTATTGATTGTGGGTGGCGGTAGTGACATAGCCGAAAAATTGTCTAAAAAGTTAATAGAAAGTGGCTTCAAAGTAACTTTACTGGTTAGGAATCCCGAAAATTTGGACCAAGAGCTTTCAAGTAAAGTTTCAGTTGTCGTTGGAGATGCATTATCGACCGATGATTTGGCATCTGCAATCGAAGTGGCCACTGCTCAAGGAGAAGGATCGATTTTAGGAATGGCTCATTTAGTTGGCTCTATACTTATTAGGCCCCCTCATGCTGTAAAGCAGGAAGCATTTGAAGAAGTAATTCAAACCAATTTAGTCAGCGCTTTTCTAGCATTATCTTTGACTTGTAAATCAATGTTGAGGACAGGCGGAGGTAGAGTGGTATTCACATCAAGCGTTGCAGCAAGTTTAGGTCTAGTTAATCATGAAGCTATCGCCGCAGCTAAAGGAGGAATTGAATCAATGGTCCGTTCAGCAGCAGCAACGTATGCTCAAAGGAAAATTAGAGTTAATGCAGTAGCACCAGGCCTTACAGACACAAAACTTTCGTCAAATATAACTAAATCGGAAGCGTTACTAGGGGCAGCTGTATCAATGATTCCAATGAAGCGAATAAATGAACCCGATGAGATTGCTGAAGCAATGTTTTGGTTATTGACCGGTGCACCAGATAATTTAACTGGCCAAATACTCCACCTTGATGGGGGGATGAAGCATGTCAGAAATTGAATTTGACGAAGAAAAATGGTTGAATGCCACTAAGGTTTCTAAATTGCGAGTAGGAAAAAAGAAAATGGTCACAGTAGGAAAGAAACTGGTCCTATTAATTAATTTCGAAGGAGAATATTTTGCTACTGAGGCACTTTGTCGACACATGCGTTGGCCTTTAGCTTGGGGTGCTAAGGTTAAGGATGACTGTATCAGGTGTCCTTTACATCAAACAACTCACAAAATCGACGATGGAAGTTTAGTCGAATGGTCTCCATTTCCATTAATCCCAGCATACGGGAAATTAATTGGAAAATTTTCAAAGCAGAAAGATTTGCGAACCTATCCAATCAGAGTTCTAGGAGATATGATACAGGTTTATATCGCCTAAATTCTTGCCATTAATCCTAGTTCAATTGGCGTAGAATTGGTAAAGCGTGATAGAATTTTATCATTCATATTGAATCTTCTCAAGTAGTGATTGATTAGAACAATTGGAGCAAATCGTGGAATATATCCTACCCTATAGTCATGTATTAGAGTAGTTATTTCTTCTTTTTGATCTTTTGTTAACTTCTCAGAGAATTGCCCCACAACTCTTTCCATAGCATGTGCAATTCTACCTTTACGAGTTAAGGTATTAAGTGACTTTTGAGCCTCAGTAATATATTCTAAAGCAACAATTTCGGGGTTAATTCCCTTGTCAAATGAGTCTGCAATTAGTTTACCTAATATTCTTTTAGCAGATGGCTTTCGACTTAGTAAAAATAATTTATTTTCATTATGGAATTCCATTATTTTTTGAGCAGTCCATCCACCCTCGCCTCGAATTAACCATTCATGGAAGAAATGAACTCTTGCAAGAAAATGTTCAGCTTGCTTAGAATCACTTAATCTGCCTTCTTCGATAACAGGTATGTGTGGGTTCAAAGTTGTAAATACCATTGCAAACAAGCCGATACCGTCTCTGACTGCATGTGGATTATCTCCTCGGTAAAGTTTCACTCTTTCAACACCGCAACTCGGAGAATCTTTCTTGAAAACAAAGCCACAGACTCCAGCAGAAGCTAACATATCGGACTGAATTTCAGCATATTCTAACATCCGGTCAGTGAAATCTTCTCCATTTTTGGGATTAACCAATTTGATTTTATCATCTTCCTTAACCAAGCGAATAGTCGGCCTAGGAACTCCCATACCAATTCCAACTTCAGGGCATATTGGGATTAATTCAAGATGTTCATTCCATCTTCTTGAGAGAGGTCTAAATTCTGCAGCATCGCCATTATATCTCACTTTTTGTCCAATTAGACAGCCGGAGACTGCAATTTTCGGTTTACTCGCCATAAACTGAAAATCATAGTTTGATTTATCAATAGATGTTTATCGCTAGGACTTAAATTTAGAAAATTAGACTTTCAAATTTGCCTGTCTAGCAAGTAATACTACTTTCATACTGTGTTCTAGCATTGCAGCATTAGCCCATGCTTGATCAAGGTCTGCACCTACAGCATAAGCCCCTTTACCACGAATTACAACGCAACGCATACCTCCTTGTTGCAGTGCTTCAGCCACCTGCCTAAGGAATTCTTCCGGATTTTCATCATCTGGATCTACAATAATTATTTTACCGATATGCTTCTTTCCGATCTCATCAATTGGCTGCACTAAGACTAAATCTTTTTCACAACTTGCAGCCGTAGTGAATGGGCCATGGGAATGAATTACAGCAGCAGGACCTCCTGTGATTAAACTTACAGATGCAAGTACTACTTCGAGAACACGCCAGTCCTCTGGCGCTCCACGAGGAGGGTCACCGCCTAATTTTGCAGCACAAATATCTCGTTCATCCATTCTTGGTAATAAGGACATATGTTTTGTTGAGATAATAATTTCCAGTTGCTCTGGGTGCAGCATTGCAATAGTCCCCATGGAGGCGCGTATCAGCTGTTCTCTGTCTAACTGCCTTGCTAAGCGGGCCATATCTCCAACAATATGTGCGCCAATTACCAAATCTTCCAACATTGCAGGCGGCATAGGTGGATTCTCTAAATCTTCAATTACTTCAGCAGCTCCTGCCATAGACTTCCTCAATCTTTCGACTTCTGCAGATAAACGGGCAATTTCAGCCTCTGTTTCTATGTTATCAGATGCGAGGGCATCTTCCATGACAGGGGCTTCTTCGATTATTTCTTCATTAGATTCTGATAAATCGTCCATTTCTATTTCGTTTTGAGAATCAGAACTTTCTATTTCGGTTGAAACATCACTTTCTTCAACTTCTTGCCCAGAGTCTTGTTGTCCTCCAGTATCTTCTCCGGAGGATTCTTCGGAATCCTCTCCTTTTGTAGAATCTTCAGTATCAACTTCCGTAGTTTGTTCAACCTCTTCATCAGATGTTTCTTCATTCACTTGATCAACTTTTTCTTCTATTTCCTCATCTAATATTTCACCTGGATTATCTTCAGATGGCGTTTCACTTGGAGATTCGCTTGGTGGGCCTTTTGATGGTGGCCCGCTAGGAGGTTTACTTGGTGGGCCTTTTGATGGTGGCCCGCTGGGAGGTTTACTTGGTGGGCCTTTTGACGGTGGCCCGCTTGGTGGACCTTTTGATGGAGGTCCACTCGGTGGGCCACTTGGTGGCTCATTTGATACTAGATTTTCCGAAATATCCACTACTTCTTCTCCTTCAGAATTTGAAATGGGTAGTTCAGGTGGTGTTGATTTTTCTTCTTCAGGAATTTCAGTTTCATTCGAAGAGGATACCACTTCATTTTCAATTATTTCATCTACTTCCGCGTTATCATCCGAAATTTCAGAATTAGCTTCATTCACATCTGCCAATTCTTCCCCAGGAATTGTTTCTTCTGAGTTAGATTCTTCAGCTTTATTGATTTCTAAGCCGCTCAGTGTGCCAAATGCCCCATCGAGCATATTTTCGACTCTTGCATTTTCAGCATCCTCTCGGGCTTTTTCAGCAGATGTTTTTTTGGCAGCCATGTTTAACTCTCCGGTCAAGCCACATAGAGCGGCTTAAATAGCGGTTGCGCTCCGACGAGTATGCTAAGGCCCGCTTGGTGTAGAGGTTATCATGCAGGATTGTCATTCCTGCGACCCGGGTTCAATTCCCGGAGTGGGCGCCAAATGCTAATTTTTAGGTTGTTTGTCGACCATTCGCGTTTTATTATATACACTCGAAAATCTAGGTTTCCGAGGAAGTAGTATGTCAGAAAAGAAATACATCGTAGAAATAGCAGACTCGACTGGACACTCAGTCGTAGAAATGACCGCACCAGAAATTGTTGAAAAGGCCACTGAGTCCGAAGGCTCATGGATTTTCATCGACAATAGATTGGTTAATGCCAATGAATTAGAAAGCATGGAGATAGGTATGGATTCGAAGATAAGAATTATGCCAGGAATTGTTGGTGGCCTAGAAAAAGAGGAACCATCTTACACTGTTGAAGTCGCAGACAATACAGGGCATTCAATTGTTGAAATGACCAAGTCAGAATTAGTGGAGACGGCCAGTACCCAGGGAACTTGGCTTTTTGTCGATGATAAAATGGTATCAGCCACAGAACTTCAATCTATGGAAATAGAATCATCTTCACGCCTAAGGGCCATGCCAGGTCTTGTCGGAGGGATTGATGAGGACACCTTCATAGTTGAAATCGCCGACGAAACCGGACACTCTGAAGTTAAGATGACGAAGCCAGAATTAATTGAGCATGCCAATAACTGTCAGGGCACATGGGTCTTTGTGGATAATAGAATGGTTTCAACAGCGGATCTATCCGGAATAGACCTACGAGACGCACAAAAAATACGATTAATGCCAGGTTTAGTTGGCGGAAATTAGGTATTTGAAGAATACTTTCGCGTCGGACAGGTTAAGAAAGAGTGCTTAGTCGGGTCGACTGGAGTTGAACCGAATGGTAGAGCTAGTTGACTATAAGTGTGCAGTGTGTGGAAGTATAGAATCATTCCACAGAGAGCGTAATGGAATTAGCTGTAAGACATGCGGATCTCGTGTTTTCATGAAGTTAAGAAGGAATGCAAACACAAAGAGACTTGTAGCAGAGTGAAATTAGTTCCGCGCAGGGTTGAAAGACCTTCGACATACAACACTCATCATGCCATCTTGGTTAGAGACAAAGTCACCTTTTCTTTTCCAAGATTTATTATTGCCAAACCAAATAATAAACAGTATAGAAAAGGTATCATTACAGTCTAATCCGCCTCATTTACTAATTTCAGGTCCGTCTGGTGTTGGTAAAACTGCAATATGGAGACTAATAGCAAGACAGGTATTAGGGCCATCGCACAAGTCTACAACCCATATTCTAAACGCCAAAGATCTTTCTAGAACTAGTGGCGCTATGGGTAAATTTGAGTCCTTTTTACGCCCTGAAGGGACCTCTTCAAAAGATACTCTAGCTGGTAGAACAAGCCTAGATGCATATGACTCTGGCCTAGTAAAAGTTCAAGATGATAGAGGGCCACCTGCCGGTTTTGAATCTGTAAAAGACCCGCAAAGTACCCCTATTTCTAGAATAATTGTAATCGAAGATGCCGATTACTTAGGCAATATTAGACAATCATACCTTAGAAGAATGATGGAAAAGAGCAGTAACAGTGCAAGATTTATTTTCACCACTACTACCCCTTCGAGATTAATTGAAGCATTAAGGAGCAGAACTCAGCATATACGATTGCCTAGAACAAGTCGCCAAGAAATAGAAAATCTATTAGAGAAGATTTCGATACAAGAAGGCCTAAATCCAGCTAGAGGCATTCTAGGAGATATTGCTCACGTGGCAAATGGTAATATCCGTAAGGCAATATTCCTGTTAGAAGTTCTATACCTCAGAGGTATGTTGGATTCGAGAAAAAATCTTCAAGATGTAATTTCATCTTCTGCACATAGAGAGATACAACTAATGCTAGAAGAAGCAATAAGGGGTAGAGTTCATGACTGGAAATGGGAGAAAATCGGTAATAAGAATACTCGAGTCCTCAAGGGAGCAATGGGAGTTTTAGATCAAATAATGGATAAGCAAAGCCTTGAAGCCGAAGACATTGTCAAGCATTTGCACAAATTAATGACCGAGGGAAGGATTCATTTGAAGGACATTGAACTTTCAAAATTAATAATATCATTAGCTAAATGCGAAGTTGCTATTCAAAAAACTTCTCAACCTCGTATTGAACTAGAAAAATTCTTTATGGATGTTGCTGAACTTTCAAAACAATAATCGTAATGCTCATGACATGAAGTTGGTTGGACCGTTTGGGCGTGTAGCATAGTTGGATAATGCATCGGCCTCCTAAGCCGAAGATCGCGGGTTCAAATCCTGCTGCGCCCGTTTGACAGTTTATTTCTAATTTTAAGGCAAGAAGTAAAGCCTAGGACCTTGTGAGCGGTATTGTTAAGATGGCCAAGAGTAACAAGTCAGAAGACTTTCAAAGTCTCGAATTACCTGACCCTTATGGGCACGGGTTTGAGAGAATCGAAGACCCTCTAGAACATACCCGCCGGCAGTGGGAAAAGTTAGAACAAAGAAGACAATTAGTTGGAAATATTACTCGTAATAACTTTCTACTTTTTTGGCGTTCTATAGCAGGTTTAACATTAGCTTTTTTTTCACTTCTTGGAGTTTTATTTCCACAACAAATTTCACAAAACTTGAACTTAGTGTTTATATTACCAGTGCCAATATTACTTGCAACACTACCAAGTATTATCGCCAGTGAATCCGCATGGCATGCAATGCAAGCAAGACTTTCACTAAGAGAACAGGGCGGTTTTAGCAATGGTAGTAAGCATGCATTGAGAGTACAACCGGGGATGGATCGTATTTTAGATGGGCTTAGAGACCACAGACGAAATAATCTAGTTAGTACAGTTTTAATCGGACTTTCCCTAGGTTTGATGCTATTATCGTTATCTCCTCCGCCTGGCTCAGTAGCCTGGAATTTAGCCCTTATTATAGCAATGAGTTCAGGATTTTTATACACCTTCCACGCACAACATACATTGGATTATGTACGCCAACTCGGAGATAAATTTCCAAATTTAGTTTTTCATTCACCTACGCACCATCCAACACAATTAGGAAGCATTCTTGGAGACTTACTTGTGACACATTTAGATCCAGACTTATACTTAGAATGGTGTGATTGGAAAGAACAATTTGAAAAATCTCTGATCCCGGGATATGATAAAAGACAGGCATTGGAGAGATTATTGTATGTCTTATATCTCCACAATGAAGATGTTTTGAAAACACATAGAGTTCCTGAAGAATTATCTGTTTTTATGAAAAGAAATTCAGTTAAACAAATTTTGCTAATCGAGGAAAACAGGTTTAATTGGCGAACATTACAACGTTTAATTTCACACGCTAAAGCGTGGCAACCTAGCGCATTTTATATCCTAGATCGTTTACAAAATGATTTACTTTCAGGAAAACCAGAGTTGATTAGAGCGAAGTGGAGAATGGATGCTGCTATTGATGACAAAAGTATAGATGGTTCAGCCAACCTATTTATTTCTCTAAATAATCAAACATTTGAGTCAAGGCATGTTAAGGTAGAGGTTTTAGTTCCAAATGGAGAGCCTAAATCTCGCGATCATCGTTTTGAATTAAAGCCCTGCCCACCTCCTCGGCAAGAAATCAAGCTCTCTAATTCCACTGATGAAGACGCTCTAGACTGGATCCCTAGATACTTGGAGAAAGGAGTAGTTTTGTGGATAAATGTTGCATGGAATAGGAAATTCTATGGCCGCTCAGATATTCAAGTTATTTTAAGAGATGATGATGGAATAATTCTTGAATCGCTAGTTTTGACAACATTTGTTGAATCTAATTCTGCTGATAATACGCGTGAAAGAATCAAACGTCTCGAAAAGGCTAGAAAAATCGGGGAATTAGCTATACCAAATGTGGAATTTTCTTGAAGCCATCAAGTCAATAAAGCGCTTTACTTATTGCCAACCGATTGTTGGCTTATCTCAACGGGTGAATTGAATTGGAAGCATGGGATGTTTTAGTCATAGGTGATGGCCCCGCTGCACTGCGTTCAGCAGCTTCAGCCGCCAAGCAAGGAGCCCAAACTCTAATGGTATCTCCAAATGCACTGGGAGATGGGAGTTCATTTGCTACGGATGGACTTTCTTCTGCAATTCAAGAATCCAATAATAAGGGGCACAGAGAGGATACAATACTGACAGGTTCATATCTCTGTGACCAAGACATAGTATCGATTAGAACGAGTCAAGCGATTAAAGAAATGGACTTATTAGAGCGCTGGGGGGTAATTTTTCAGCGTGATGCCAAAGGCTTACCTGTTGCACATATGGGGATCGGGCATTCTAAACCTAGAATTGTAAATTCAGGTGACGGCATGGGTAAAGAGATACAACAGGTACTCGAAGAACAATGTATGAAATATGGTGTGGTAAGAAGAGGAGACCAAGTTCCCATTTCACTTGTACACAATAACAATAGTGTATGCGGAGTTATCACTGCCGATTTAGTCAATGGAAATTTTGTTGCAATTCAATGCAAGGCGATAATCCTTGCAGACGGTGGCTTTGAAGAGGTATTTTCTAATGGTAAGGCAAATATTGGGATGGACCTAGCACTTCGTTCTGGAGTACCGCTAAGAGGAATGGAATTTATTTCCAAATCTCCTCTTTCTGTTAAAGATACTAACATGATTTTACCATTTGGTATGATTAATTCCGGGGCAACAATACATCAAGTAGACGGAACTCCGGTTGAAGCTGGAACAGTTATTGAGATGTGCAAAATTTCTAATGACTCCGGAACAGTTGTTTTAGATGCTAGAGAAATGGGCGAGCAGTCCAAGTGGTGGAATTCAATTTTTAGAAATATCAAACAAAGAACAGGTATTGATATTTCAAAACAAACAGTGGCACTTGAAAATCAGGTCGATGCAACACTTGGTGGTTTGCCTATCGATGAGCATGGTAGAGTGGTTATTGGCAAATGGTCGCGGTGGTTTACAGGATTATATTCAGCCGGAGACGCTGCTTGTTCAGGGCTTCATGGAGCAGGGCTACTACAAGGAAATCGATTACTTGATTCTTTAGCCGGTGGAAATTCTGCAGGCCAGCATGCCGGAAATTGGTCTAGTAGTAGTAAATTCTCAGGCGCCAATTTAATCAAAGAATCCTTGGAAATGGCAAATTCTAATCATAATTCTCGCTTTGCTAACAAAGACGGAAATGATAGCGTTGTTAGGATCGGCATAGTATCAAGTAAACTTAGAGAAATTGCATTGAATTATGCCAATAACGATAATGATTCAGAATCTTATAGCCAATTAATTGAATCCTTAGAAGAGTTGACAATTGTTGCAGATTCTATACATCTAGACCAAGAGTCTTTGATTGCCAATACCAACATGCTTTCAATGCTTCAAACACAGGCAGGCATAAGATTGTTGAAGTGTGCTCTAAGAGCTAGTTTGGCAAGAAATGAAAGCAGAGGTCTTCATCAAAGAAATGATTTCCAAGAGCAAGATTCAGATTTATTACATCACATAACCGTTGATAATGATGGTAAAATCGGAACCCTCGCTTTGAGAAAGAGCGAGACGGGGAATTGGATTCTCACTCCACAGTGAGATATGAAAAACCCTCTCGCTTTGGCTTGTCTATGAGCGGAGAAACCTTGTTTGAGAGAATCATAGCAGGAGAAATCCCTTGCCACAAAGTCTCAGAAGGAAATTCATGGTTCGCATTTCTAGATATTTTTCCGCGCAGAGAAGGCCATACATTAGTAGTCCCTAAACGCGGAGTGAAGCATATTTCGGAACTTCGAGATGATGAAGTTTCGGAATTATTTGTTGGATTAAAAAGTGTTCAATCTATTTTATCAAACTATTTCCAGACCGAAGATTTCACTATATGCGTTCACGATGGCGAGAAGGCAGGACAAGAAGTGCCTCATGTCCATGTCCATGTAATTCCAAGAACTCTTGGCGACGGTGGGTTGACGTTAATGTCAATGTGGCCTGAAAACCGTTCTATTGGCGGGAATGCAGACCATGAGTCTCTGAATATCCTAGCATCTAAATTGAGAGGTGATTTTAATGAAACACCCTGATCCTGAAGAGTTAAACGATGGAGTTTTAGACCATAGAGGCGATGCTTTACCGTATCTTTCTAAATCTGCAAAGAATATGAAAATGGGCAAATTACTCGATACTCCAATGCCAAAATACTCAGGTTCCACTCCAGGCTCATATTTTTGGACAAAAATACTATACTGGATTTGTAGAAGAATTAGTGCTGTACAATTTAGAACTCGAGAAACATCTGGGCGACAGAGTATACCATTAGACCGAGGAACTCTTTGTTGTGCGTGGCATACTAACGGATTGTTAGACGCTCTTGAAATTACCTTGAATCATCCTAAACACTTTGTTTTTGGCGCAAGGCACGATTTGGTCACCAGACCAATGCTAGGGTGGTGGACTCGGAAAATGGCAGTTCAGCCAGTTGTTAGAAAGGCTGAATTGTTACGAGGGGGGTGCTCTGAAGAAGAAGCAAATTTTCTCAATGGGCGTTCATTACTGACCCTTTCTTCAGGAATTGCTAATGGTTTTGGATGCGTTCTATTTCCAGAAGGTACTAGCCATAATAATTCTCACATGATAAGGTTTAGAACAGGACCTGTTAGAACGATATTAGCAGCCGGTGCCCTAGCTAGTTCACTTGGCAAAGAACTTCCAGCATTAATTCCGATTGGTCTACATTTTCGTGTAAGAGAATACTTCCGAACCGATGTTTGGGTAGAATATGGCGAACCTATTCAAATTTTAAAATCAGATATTCCTAATGAACTAATTGAAGCGGTTTCAGAAGGGAATTGGTCTGAACCACCTGCAGAAAATGTATTTAATTTGAGAGATAGATTAAGATTGGAAATGGAACCATTAACTCCTAATGTTGCAGAGTGGGAAGAACACAGAGCTCTACATTTATTGGGCCATCTGAGTAGGAGAATTATTGGAGATAAACCGAAATCCTGGAAAGATGAAGTATTAGCGGCTAGAGAAATTAGAGAGATAATCGTCGAACCAAAAAAGTCAATTGTCAACGATGAGCCAAAACCTAAATTGATTGAACATGAACTCATTAAACCTGCAATCAGTGCTTCAAATATTCTTCATCAGAACGGTTTAGATGGCCGTGATTTAAATTCTAAAGGAAACGATATAAGATTCGCAAATATTACGCACTTACCGCTTTCTCTTCTTAGAACTTCAGCATTTATGTTATTACTTCCTATCTTTTTATTGTCCTTAGGGCCTCAAGTTGCACTTGGGAGATTGCTTGGCGATTCTACTGATGAGGGGGTAGATGCTAGAACTTCTTACCAATTCTTAGCATCAATGTTTGGATCATTAATATTCTGGCCAATAGCCTCGACAATAATTGTCTTAATTGGATACTTCCAAGAATCAAATTTGACAAATTTGGTTGGTTTTAATTGGACCGAGGTTCTAGGTTCTGGAGTTTTATTCAATTCATTGTCAATCGTTATATTTTGGCTAATATGCTTTCCAGTATTCTGGCTTTCAGGGAAATTGGGTTCTTTAGCATGGGATGATTATACATATCTAAGAAACTTTGTCAGAAGAAGAACAATGCCCAAAGCAGATCGACATAACTTGAAGGGTTTAATGAAAAATCTGACTCAAGAAATTAAGAAAATGTAATTTTTTTTATGGGTTTGCTTCAAACAGGATGAAGGGTTGGCCTACTTGTGACGCCTGTTGATGTAGCAGCTACTGTTAGGAAGTGGCTTAGCAATGAACGTTTAATCGTTAAAGAACAAGAAGATCCTAGAGCAGTTGCGCATATTCTAATAAAATACCCGCAAGGCCCCCAAGGGCATATGTTTGCAGTTGTAGTTCCAAAGAATAGAGATTTAGTTGCAATCTCGAGTATGACAAGAGTCGACATGGGGCAACAAAAAGAAATGAAGAAACACATGGATGAAGATTCTGAAGGCTGGGCTGAGTGGATTCATGAGGGTAGATTACAACTTATTCGTGCATCCGTTGACTGGGGGATACATATGGGACATGAAGGTGAACAGAAACCTGGTCCTCTGCAAGCATTCAATGTAAGTTTACCATTATGGTTTGATGGATTAAATAAGAATGAATTCATGCATTGTCTGCGAAGACTATGGTTGGCTAAATTGGGATTAATTCATGAAATAAAGTATTCTTATGGCCCTGGAATAGGTAAACCAGGTCCTGTTGATGATTGGGCGAAAAAGAAGCATGATATACAAAATAAAGAATCAAGCTCAAAACAAAAAGATGAATCAGAACAAATTGAAATTGAATTTGATGAAAAGATGTCATTTGGATCAAGTTTCGACCCCTCAGAATGGGCTTAATGCTAATTTTTACGAACCATAATTTGTGACCTGAAAGAGTCGCGGTTAAGTATTAGAAGAGTATCGTTAATTCGTTATATCAACCCAAGGTGTTTTTATGAGCCGTAAAATCAAGTCAATAAGTTTAGTTTCAATAATGTTAATTTCAGTAATGTCTGCCTTTGTAATGTCCGCAGCACCCGTTTCAGCGAATACAGTAGTAATTACTGAACCTCAGCAAATCGTCGATGGAGGTTCGGCTTCGGATACCCAAGCTACTATTGTTGCTGACAGCGAAGGTAATGCCCACGTTGTCTGGTCTAGAAATAATCTCCATCTTTATTATTCAATGATTGCTAGTGATGGTGAAGTTTTGATTGATGCAACACAAATCACCAATGCTGGTATACACAAAATTTGGCACCCTGATATGGCTATAGATGAAGATGATAATCTACACATAGTCTGGACTGATAAATCTGGTACTCACAAGATTATGTATACTGCAATATCTCCTTTCAAGGTACAACCATTTAACGGAATGGCAAGTGATGATGCATCTTTGACTTCTATTGATGACTTGGTAGTTTCTCAAAGAGCCCAGGACAGAGATTGGCCTTCAATTGATACAGATAGTCAAGGAAATGTCCACATCGCTTGGGAAGATGAATTTGACGAACTAGGACGTTTCTTTAATCAACCTCAAATCTATTATTCGATGCTTCAGCCAGATATGATTGCACAGGACGCAATCGTTCTTTTCGACGACACCCTACTTACTCCAATTATTGGGCACAAAGGACATCCTGACATTGTTGTCGATGCAAATGACCAAGTTCAAATCGCTTGGGATGATACTCGAGGTGGCAAAGTAGAATTGGTATTCATCGTTGACACATCAGGATCTATGTACACTGAATGGGCTGATATTTGTACTGTTATTTATGGCGGTAATTTCGCTTCAGGTGGTCAATTTGAAGGAATTAAACCACTGCTTGAAGTCGCTAACATGACTGTGTTTGAAACCATTTACGGATTAGACGGCGGTTGGGGTCTACCTGGTGCAGCAAGCAGTGGAAATTGCGCAGGATATAATATGAATTCAGGACCTAGGTCAACACCTCTAGATGAGGGAGATAGTTCCGGTGGTATTCGTTCTCTACAGAATACAATTTACAACGGCAATCCATACTCAGGTAATTCTGGAGAGGATTGGGGGCCAGGAACAAATTGGGCTTGTTTATCTTGGAAAGATATTAATGGTAATGTTCCAGGAAACCCAGCAACATCTGCAGATCACAAATGGAACCCAAATTCCACTAAGATTGTTCTACCAGTCTCCGATGAAGGGCCAAAAGATGGAGATCCTTCTCAACAAGCAGATGACATAAGTTCAATCGACGAAGCACACGATAATTGTGTTAAAGCAGGCGTTGTTCCAATCGGTCTTTATGGACAAGGATACGGAGGAGCAGGAAATATACAATCACACTTCTTGGATTTGGTTAAGTGTCCAAACGGAGTAGTTTCAACTCAAAACAGAAACTGTCCGGGTAATGACCCTACTACCAATGCAAGAACAGTAAGCGCAGGTGGGCAAGCATATGAATTCCCATCTGGAAGCGGTGGAGCAGGGGCAATGGCTCTTCTTGTCGAAGCAATGGTTTACATTGCTACCAACAACTCCCGTGAAATTTACATGTCTGTTTTAGACCCATATGCTAAGATGAACAACGATCCATCTTGGACTCCAGGTGCTCCAGGCCATTCAGTTAGTGGTGGAACATATTATGAGGATACAGGTGCAGGTGAAGATGGTCATTTAGTAGTTGTAAACGATACTAGAGTTACTATCGATGATGCTTATTCATTCCACCCAGCAATTGGGGTTGACATGCAAGGCAATACACATATTGCTTGGATGGATGGAAGAGATTATGGATTTGAGAAAGCGACAAACTACGAAGTCTATTACACCAAACTGAAATTACAGGGTGCAGGTGCTTTCGACGGTGCTGAAGAAGGGCTTTCTACTTACGCGATTAAGAAAATTCAAGACACTCCTATTTCTAATGTTGAAGGCCCATCAGGCCTAGTATCTGCTTTCTCTGGACATTCTATCTTCCCAGCATTGATTACTGATAAGCAGAGCAATGTCCATATTTCTTGGGTTGATTCTGCAAATATAAGTGCAGGTGAAGAAATTCATTATACTAGACTCAATCAAACCGATTTAACTGGTGAAGGAGACTTTGCATTAGATCCTTGGGAAATCATTCCAGTTACCACATGGGCTAGTAATAAACTTGGAACAGATACTGGAAGTAGGCCAGATTTAGGAATGCCTCCAGCCTTTGCCAATGATTTAGGAAGTGGTGCCCATATCGGTTGGTCTGACCAAAATAAGTGTAATAGCGAACAAAATAATGGTAGATATACTATCTGTTATTCTCACGTTTTAACAGGACAAGTCGATGTCGAACTTGATACTGGAGAGACGTTCTACCATGTTATCGAGCCAGGTGAACAGACTATTTTCAATATGACAATGAATAACTCAACACCTGGAGATAAGCAACTTGTTGCTGACACATATGGTCTAAACATAACCGGAGTGCCACAAAATTGGACCGCAACTCTGTTCTTTGCAGACAACCAAACACAAATTATGCCAACAACGCCAATTTTCTTAGAAGGTGGTGAATCAACTAGATTTTACATCAGAGTCAAGGCGCCTACTATCTATCAAGCAAATGAAGATGAATTAGCGCAAATTGTTGTTACAGCCAAGTCGTATAAAGATCCAGCAATTCGTTCAGACCTCACGACTCTTACACTGATGGATGTAGTTCATGGAATAAGTTTGGATACATCTCACAGTGTTCAAGATATTGAACAAGGCGGACAAGCAACATTCTCAATCACAATTACGAATACAGGAAATGTACAAGACAGCTTCCTATTCTGGGATCCAAATACGCTTGAAGGTCAGCAAGAATGGTTACTTCCATTTGGATGGGAAGTGACTTTCCCAATGCGTGTTGAATTGGATCCAGGGACTTCAACTACGAAGATTCTAACAGTGAAAGTACCAACCTCTGAAGACCCAGGGGCATTCGTGATATATCTCAAGGGATGGTCAGAAGGAGAACCGATTAAGTCAGTCGACAAAGGAACTTATGATATCTTAGAGCTGGGTATTTTCGTTTCAATTAAATCATCTGGAAATATTGTATTTGAGGCTACAGATAGTGAAGCATTCGTCAAGGCAGGAGATCCAAATTTAGCCTGTCATGAATACGAAGTTCCAATAACTAAGAATTATGATTCAGGAGATCTTGTATTCACCCTACCAGGTGCCCCTGAAGCACGTCCTAGTGAAGTTGATGAAAATACTTGGAGACAAGATAATTGGGAGGTCTCAGTAGACTTTAGAGATGCCCCAGGTACAAATGATCCTCTAAGCCAACCAAGGTCATGGACTATCCAACCAGGTCAAGATTATGTTCAACATACCGTATATGTCGAAGTGTGCGCACCAGATAATGCAAAGGCCGGAATAGGGCCAACAATTATTCTGAAAGCCTACTTAGATGGCTACCCTAAGATTTCAGATTTCATCAAACTAGATACAACTGTAATTCATGAATTTGACTTGGATGCTGAAACAAACCTCAGTAGCGATAGAATAATTTCAGTAGAAGGTGCTAACGGTGCAACAGTCTCTGCCTATTCTGTTTATCCTGGAGAGAAGATAACACTTCCAACAACTGTGACAAATAATGGAAATGGTCCAGATAGATATGATTACAGGTTAGCTACTGTTATCGATCCTTCAGGCGTTCCAGTAAGAAACGGCCACTGGGATATTGTAATACCTAGAGATTCACTACAAGAATTATCTAGAGGTACACAGCAAACATTCGATGTTTTGATGAATGTGCCTGAAACAGATATCGGCGCAGGGTTGTATACCATTGTCTTCCAAACATACTCGGAAGAACCTTATCCAGATGAACAGGGTAGAAATACAAAATTAAGAGATGTTCAAACAATGCTAGTATATGTTAACGAATTCTATGATATGGAAATTAGCATGGACCCGAGGGTCGATAATCCAACCAAGACCTCAGCCCCTGGAAAGTTTGTAAGTTTCACAGTAAACATCACCAATAATGGAAATGTAGAAGATTGGCCTTCTTTAGATAACCACACTGCAGAATCATCAGGAAATGATTTAATCATGCAACAAATTCCTGGAATGTCTCAATTACAAGGCTGGAGTGTTGAATGGAGAAATGTAGTTCAAATCGGAAATGACTTGACTACAGATGAAGCATGTATCACAATTGATACTCCAATGCCAGAAGAATCTTCTGACGAATATACTTCTTGGCTAACACAGTTAGAGGAAGCACAGGATGGAGGAAAGTGTGCATACATCGCTCCTAATGATATTTACATGATGCCTAAGATGTCACCATATCAAACCTATGAAATGGTAGCAGTTGTCAAGATTTCAACCGAGGCTAAATTAGATACTAGGTATATCGGTTTGAAAGTAGTCTCTAAGGCAGGAGATATGACTGAAGGTGGAGACTTCGACTCATCTCCTTCATGGCAAGGAGAAATGCTTGATAGCAATGAACTAGTCTTACAATTAAGGTTGAAGGCTCCGGACTTAGTGATTAAGGAAATTATCAATCCTGCATCATTTAGTGGAGATATTGATTCTACAATTCCAATCGGAATAATACTCCAGAATGTTGGAAATACTCATGCTACAGATATCGAGATTGTTCTTTGCCAGTATGACGATGCAAATGATGCTGATATTGAGAAAGAAATTGAACTCAATGGATGTGATGAAGATAGTATTGTTATGCGTCAAATAGTCGGAGCATTGCTTGGGAAAGATGCTTCAGGTGTGCAGGAAGTTGAAATTTACCTTCTGTATCCTGTTGTTGCAGGAAGTAAAGGTGTTTATGTTGTTGTTGATCCAATGAATGAAATCGTCGAAGCTGATGAAGGAAATAACATCAAAGCAGTCACTGAACCACTTGAATCACCAAGCCCATTCTTTGACGTTGCTGGACAGGTTATTGGAAAGACAGCATTACCATTTGTTGTGATTTTACTTACACTATCTCTATTGGGTGTTGTTTACTTTGTAGGAAAGGGTAGAAGAGCAGAAGTTAACAAAAGATTAAGTGAACAATCTTCACTTATTTCAGTACTTGAATCTAAAGAGTGAGTTATTTCTTAGGCTTGTAATTGCCTAACCACCAGTGTAAACTAGAATTTTGTGTTCCAGCGATTATGTGTCCTGCCTTTTCTGAGATTTGTCTTTCTAGTCTGGTACTGACTTCGTCCATCAATTCATTCATTTGTTTCTGACCTAACTGAAGTTCTTTGCTAAGTGCAGTAAAATCTACTTTCTTAGTAGGTGCTTCAATAATAGAATGTACCATCGCTCTTTGCTCGTACATTTTAAAATCAGCATCTACAGAAACAGATATTCGATTTCTAATGTGCTGATGTAGTGAAATAATGGCGTCTCTTTGAGAATCTAAATCTTCAAGGATATTACTAAGTTCAGCAAGATGAGAAACTCCTTCACCAACTGAGATCTTCTTACGCCCACTTACAATTTCTGCAACTCTAATACTATGCTCTGGTAAAGATTTAGATAGCCTCATTGGACCTCCGCCAGGTAATCTTCTTTGTTCACAGGTGAACAGATCTGGTCCAAGATCAATCCTCAATGAAATTGCTTGTTGAACAGAATAAATTGTTCTAGGCGGACCACCTTTGTCACTAGGAACTTTCATTTTAGCGACAAATTTACCCTTTTCCAATTCTTTTAGATGTTTCATTATAGCTTGTTGACTTACACCGATTAAATCAGCCAATTGCATGGGATAATGTGGTTCTCTAACAAGACGCTCTAGAATTTGTCTTCGAACTTTGTTTTGAAGAATCGACAATGCTAAATCAATATCCACCATACTGCTCAACCTAAGGTTACCTAGATAGTACACCTTTTTCAATGCGTCGAAAGATTAGAATAGAATTTTTCTAAAAATTGAATAGAAAAGAAGTGCAGCACCAATTAGCATTAATGGTATTGCAACACCGCCTTTCAAAGTAGCTTCATATTCCCAATTAACTAAAAATTGCTGTAGTGATTGTGTATCTTCTCCTCCAGCAACAAATCGATATTCGCCCGGTTCGGGTGACCAACTAATCTCCCCATTTGAGTTCTGACCGCCCTCAATTAAAGTAATCGAATCTTTAGGACATTCATAGTAATCATTTTTTAATTCACAATTTGATATTTGTTCAGCATCAGCAATTCCAATCCATACGTCTTGTTTATCCCAAGAGATATCAACAATAACATCGGCAGCAATCGCTTCTGAAGGTATTTCTAGAATTTCAACAGACATGCCCCAATAGCATATTACTTCCTCATCTCCAGG
>CEVS01031642.1_pt1 | contig 19858 bp, 29 predicted proteins | sample 361571 | NCBI WGS metagenome assembly CEVS01 (sample SAMEA2623850, study PRJEB7988) | marine metagenome | isolation source: saline water (ENVO:00002010), including | reverse complement strand
TATGTAACCATACCTTGGTACACAATGGTTAACTTCATCTGATTGGAAGGTAGAATCAGCTAGTGTGTCTTTGTGGGGGCGAAATAGGATCGACAGGTAATTGAGTCTACTAAAAAATAAATGCAAACGATAACTTTGCACCTGTAGATTACGCAATCGCTGCGTAATTATACCGAGCCTGACCAGAGCTTGGGAACAGAATCTGGTCATATAAATACTTTCATGAAAAATTATGAAAAATTATCTGCTGCAGCCGATCATAAATTAGCTTTAAATTTAGGACAAGACATATTAGAGTTATTAAAAACTCATATTAAAGATCATTTATACTTTAACGATGGTGTTAATTTTCATTTATGTCAAGAACCGTTTGATGCCTATAAAAACTACACGCATCTTTCTTACAGAGAATTATGTCATATTCCTATAATCGAATCAGATTATATTAGCATATACAAATATCAATTAGTATTTGATGATATGGTTTATAAAATTCCTGTATCTGTAATACTGTATAAAATTTTTACAAAACATAGAATTAATGATCAACGACTAATAATACAACAATGCGAAGATCATTTTAAACAAAAAAATCTTAATGTGTTATATACGTTGTCATCTAAATTTGGTGTGCATCTTCCTTATCATACTGATGCTTTTGAATGGAGATATCATCAAGCTTTACAACTTTCACAACCAGAAGCTTTAGAATTTATAGACGGAGAAAAAGTTAATTTGGTTTGTAATGAAGGTTATAGAATTATAAGAACACATATGCCTCATCGTGTTTTAATAAAGAAAGGAGAAGTAGATAGAATATTTCTATCAGTAGGACCATGATTATAGAAAAAGAATTAGAAATTTATAATTATAAAAGAGATAAATTTTATTATGCGGAAAATCTTACACTTAAGTACAGTAGAAAATATCCGACTTTAGAAATTATGGATTATGCTTGGTTACGATATAAAATGCTTAAAAAAGATAAAGAAAATTTTAAAGATATAAAAATTCCTAGATTTAACTTTTATAAAGATATTCAAAACATGTCAATTGATTTTGATGTAGAATATATCCAAGGTATTACATTAGATAATTTAAGAACTATAGAAATTAAAACTTTAGATATTAATGAAAAAATATGGAAAGGTATGATAGAAAGAAAATCTGATTGGGGTTTTACAGATATAACACTTAAAAATTTTGTTATAACAGAAAATAAAGAAATTTATTTTATAGACTTGGAAGGTTATACAGAAATATCTTTTGATTATAGAAAATTTTATTTTATTCTAAATACTTTACAATTTAATGATGTTTCTAAAATTACAGGTATTGAATTAACAGAATGGCAAAAAAGATGAGTAAAATTATACGTTATGGAAACTTTGAAATTAATCCAGAATGGCATAATGAATTAAATTTTAAAATGCTACAAGATTCATTATGTGGAATGGAGTTGGCTAAAGAAACCGAGCACAAATATAAGAAATATCAAAAGGCTGGATATACAACACATAATATTAGATTCAGAGTGGCAGATTGTAATAAACCACCTGATGGTCCATGGAAACATGCGCAATACATGTTAATTGATCAAGGTCCTGGTAATATGTTACCAATACATGTGGATGAATTAGAGCCTTATCGAAAAAAACATAATTTAAAAAATTTATGGCAAAATTTAATATTTTTAGAAGATTGGAAATGCGGACAAGTATTCGGAGTTGAAGAAGAAGTAATTACTAATTGGAAACAAGGTGATGCTATTTGTTGGAAATGGATGACAGAACATTATTTAGTTAATGCAAGTCTTACTCATATAAGATTATTACAAATACTTAGTAGTAACGATCCCACTCAGGAAATACATCAGTAAGTTTAGTACCTCTAAATTGATCTCTTTTACGGATAACTTCTAACATTTTATTCATATTATTTTTATCATATTTAAACACATTTAATAATTCTTTATGCTCAGGTAATACATTTATATTTTGTCTAATATCTGGTGGAATAGACGTAATACTAAAAGGATTATCTGCAGATACTACCGACATAAAACTATATCTTGGAAATTTCATTTTATTTAAATAACCAATATTTAAAGCATTGACCGTAGAAGCTACTGCGACATTTGCATTTGTTTCATTTAATCTATAAATGTTTTTTTCAGTTTCTTCCCATTTACTTGGATAACGAATGTAGTCATTTTCTTCTCCCCATATTTCTACACTACAAGTTATATTAAAATTTTTAAAAAATGGAATATAATCAAATATGTCATAGTTATCAAACTTTGGAAAAATAGTTGCATTTGTTATAATTTCAACGCTTATATTATCTGATATTTTTTTATCAATACACGTTTTTAAAATATCATAATTTGCTTTAATAGCTAGAGTTTCACCACCAACTAATTTTAATATTTGTGTTTTTCTTAAATATTCTTCTAATCCATTTTGATCCCACGGAAAAAGATATTTTGCAGGTCTATCTAAAGGGTGATTGTCTTCAATTCCTAATTTACGATTTTCTAATGCTAAGCCTGATGACTCTGAAGCTAAACACATTTGACAAGATAAATTACAATAGTTTCCTGCCAATGCTTTAATTTGCATAGATTTAATGATAGGCGGTTTATAATTATTTTTGTCTAAATAAGCTTTATCTAATAAATCCCATTCTTCATCTGTTAATCTTTCTACATAATTTTGACGATGTGATTTTCTACCAGCTTCTTCATTTTTGTAACACCAACTACAATAATTAGATATAAAATCACCAGTGCCCTTTGATAAATCTTCTCTCAGTCCTTTAAAATATTTACTATTTTGAACTTCACTCCAATCTTTTATATTATGTGTTTGATGTTCTTTTAAAGGCCAATTACCAGAAACACAACACGGTGCTGCAGCCCCATCGGTAGTTATAAATATATTAGAAAAAGGCTCAGGACAAAACCACTTACTTTGGCGTAAACTCATGGAATCTCATTTTTGTTATAACATAAAATTTAATGTAAAAGAATTATATCAATCATATTTATCTATAAAGAAAAAGTGTCCACCTCCAGATTCAGTTTCTCAAATTGCTTTGCAGCATTTGCCTAAAACCGTTGAAAATAAACACTACGATGGAGTTGGATCACTTTGGTATAATGATGGATCTGTTACATCAGATGCACAGTTTAATGTATGGAATAAAGATATTGAAGATGAATATATTATAGAATGTTTAAAAAATCTCCCATTTCCGGTTGTGAGAACACGAATTATGATACAAACACCTAAAAGTTGTTATTCATTGCATAAAGATAAAACAATTCGAATGCATATACCTATTTACGGTGCGTATGATACATACGGAAAAGGCGGTAGATTTATATTTACTGATCCTCCGCAAGTTTTAGATTTTAAAGAAGGTGAAGTAGTTATAGTTAATACTACAAAAGAACATACTGCAATGAATTGTTCAACAGAACAAAATAGAATACACATTGTAACATGTTTACCCGAAAGACATGAGACAGATAATAAGGAGTTAATACAGATATATGATAGGTTTAGATTATAGTATACCATTTTTAGATTTAGATGATATAGTTGACACAGAAAGTTTTTTGAAATTAGATAAAGAAATAGCTATGGGGTTGGCAAAATCATATCTACATATATGTGATCCTGGCCCTAGAGTATATAAATTACAAAATGATTTAATATATCCGTACGAAGAAGAATATAAACATAAAAAAGAAGTTGAAGGACTAACTACTTATGAACGAAGAACATTTTTAAAGTATTGGAAAGATATTCATTATTCTGTTAGTGGTGTATTTTTAAAAAAACATAAAGGATATTTAAACAAAGATTCTGGAGAAGGAGCCGAATGGACTAATAACGCTAAGTTTTTTCCGGAATTAATAAAATACATAAACACGCTTCCGTTTATAAATTTTGGTAGAGTATTCTTTTTTACATTAGATCATTTTTCAATATTAACTGAACATCGCGATGGAATGTATGATGGCGAAAGAAATGATGTATGTGAATTTTTATGGTTTACTATAGACAAAAATAAAATGAGATTTCATTTAGTTGATGAACAAGAAAATGGAATAAAAGTAAAACATTATCCAGAATCAACATGTACTTGGTTTAATGATCAAGATAGACATACTTCAGACGGCATACCACAAGCCTCGTATTGTTTAAGAATAGACGGGGTATTTACAAATGAATTTAGAGAAAAAATTAAATGCAAGCTATCATCTTTACAGACGTAAATGGAAGTATTGGTTTAGGAAGAGCCGCTGGTGCTTATAGAATTGCTTCAGATTTTAGATTAAAAAATGAAAAGGTTAAAGTTGTAGATTTTTTTACCTTTTTTAATTTAAATGAAATAAAAAATATCATTTTAAAATATAAAACTAAAGACACCGCATGGATTGGTTTTAGCTCTACATTCATGGCTCCTAAAAATTTTGATGCTTTTGAAAGTCGAATTAAAATAAGATCCGAATTAGAAAAAGGCACTAGCATTGGAATTGAAAAACAAGAAGCAGAAGAATTATTTAGTTATATAAGAACTTTAGGAATGCAAATAGTGATTGGAGGTATGAAGATAAAAAATGAATTTAAAAACGTAAAATACATCTATGGTCCTGCTGAAGATAAATTTATAAACAATTTTAATTTCAATACAAGTCAAATATTATGGGATGATTCGGATTATATCTTTGAACAAGAACATTTACCTATTGAAATAGCCAGAGGTTGTATATTTAAATGCAGTTTTTGTTCTTATCCTTTAAACGGTAAAAAACTTTGGGATTTTTGTAAATCACCAAAAGTTTTAAAAGAAGAAATGATGAGAAATTATATTAATTATGGAACTGAAGGTTATATGTTTAGCGATGATACCTATAATGATTCTACAGAAAAAATTAGAAAATTAAAAAATATGTTTAAAACATTACCGTTTGATTTAGAATTTTCATCCTATGCACGTGCAGATCTTATTATTTCAAAACCAGAAAGTTGGGATATATTAGCAGAAAGCGGATTAAAATCTGTATTTTTTGGAATAGAAAGTTTTAATCATAAATCTGCAAAAACCATTGGTAAGGGTATGGATCCAAATAAAATAAAAGATGGATTACAATGGATGAAAGAAAAACACCCTGATATTTTAATATCGTGTGGATTTATTGCTGGATTACCGTACGAAACTCAAGATACTTTAAATGCTACAGTTGATTGGTTAGATAAAGCCAATTCAATTGATAGTTATAGTTTTCAAGTTTTATCGATATCGCCAAAATCAAAAATAGGAATTGATCCTAATAAATACGGATATTCATTTAATGATATTGGTTGGTATAACGATAATATGACAGAATCACAGGCAACTGATATAGCTATTCGTTCAATGAATAATACAATAAATAGCTTTACGTTCTATAACCGATTGCGTAATTTAGATTATACATACGATCAAATTAAAAATATTACCGATAAAGATAAATCCGATATAATAAAGAGGTGTTATGTTAAACATAAACAATATGCAAATAAAACTTTACAATAATTCAATGTTGTCAGATTTAGAAGCTTTTATTAGTGAAGCTGCTGATCAAGGTATTGAAAATAATTCAACTATGGAAAAATTAGCATTAAGATCTAACAGTGGTTTATATGTAATTTATCATGATAATAAAATTATATCTATGACGCATACACACGATTTTTATGAATATTATCCTGAAGCATGGAGAATATTTTGTAGAACAGCTACGCTAAGACAATATAGAGCTAAAGGATTTGGAAGAAGAAGAGGTTTAATATCTTGCTCTGGAATTACAAGTTGGTTAGTACCATATATGGTGGATTATGCAATGGATCGCGGAGCAAAGTACATATTATTTACTACCAATACTGGAGACGGTGGAACAGCTAGTAGTGAAAAACTAGATAAACATTTCCATAAATGTAAAGATATTGATCCAACATATAGTTGGTATGGTGAAAAAGAAATATATGGAATTAAACAATCTGTGTGGAGATTAAATCGTAGAGATATACAAAAGGTAGAAGGTATAATATGATTTTTATTACAGGCCATACAAATGGAATAGGTAAAGCTCTTTTTGAGGCTTTTGGTGATAAAGGATTTAGTAGATCGAATGGATATAATTTAACAGAAAAATATGATAGACTTAAAATGTACCAACATTTAAATGAATGTTCTGTGTTTATCAACAATGCTTTTATGTATGATGATCCAAAATATCCGGATCATATGTGGGCACAAACAGAAATTCTTTATGAGATTTACGATAGAATGAATATTGATCAATTAATTATAAATATAAGTTCAAATACTGTAGATGAAAATCCAAGAAAAGTCTGGCCATATCAAGCTGCAAAAGCTGCATTGGATAAAGCCATCTACCAATTACAATATATTCCTAAAGGACCAATGGTTTCAAGTATAAAGTTTGGATATGTTGGTACCGATAAAATTTTAAAAGAATACAAACCGAAAAATTATGTTAGTTTAAAGCAAGTTTGTATAAGTACAAATCATATAATAAACGCAGCGCGTGATGGATTTTTAATAAACAATATGTTAATCAGGGCTCATGAGTAAAGACATTATTTTCATAACTGTACCAAAATTAGATCCTAATATGCCTATTGTTGGACCTGCTTTATTGAAATCACAGTTAAGAGAAAATGGTTTTTCTTCGGTTTATATGGATTTTAATATCTATCTCTATAATCAAATGGAAGATTGTCGTGAATTGTGGTGGGGCGATGAACATCCTTGTTGGCTAGATTTAGATTTACTAATAGAAGATTATGGTACAAAATTAAAAGAACCAACTTTTTCTTTTGCAAAAGATGTTTTAAAACATAATCCTAAATGGATAGGCATTACTCAATTTTCTACTACATCACAAGCTCCATCTATTTTATTAATAAAAGCCTTTAAAGAACTTGGCTATAAAGGAAAGTTTGTACTTGGCGGTCCTTCATGTATGCTATTTCATTCAGAAACACCCATCATTAAAATGGTAGATCACGTAATATACGGAGAAGCAGAAGAATCTTTAATTGAACTGTTAGAAGGTAAAACTTCAGGTCCAGGTATTGATACTAAAAATTTTAAACAATTACAAAACTTAGACAAATACCCATTTCCAGATTATACAGATTTACGTTTAAAAGAATATTCTTCTAATGGAAGTGTATTATATATGGCATCATCTCGAGGGTGTGTAAGAAATTGCACTTTCTGTGATATTCATGCAATGGCTCCTAAATTTAAATTTAGATCTGGAAAACTCATGGCTAAAGAAGTTATGCATCAATCTTTAAGACATCCAACAGTAAATGTAATGAGATGGGCAGATAGTTTATTTAATGGAGCCATGAAAGAATTTCATATATTTTTAGATGAAATAATTAATTATAAAGAAGAGGGTATGTTACGAGAAGATATGCAATTTGCAGGACAATGTATAGTTAGACCAAAAAGACAATGTCCACCTTGGTATTTTGAAAAAATGGCTAAAGCCGGAATATTATCTCAAGACTTAGGAATAGAATCAGGTTCTGAAAGCGTACGCGACCATATGGATAAAAAATTTAGTAATGAAGATTTAGATCATTACGTAGAAATGAGTTATCGATATAAGCTTGGAATTACTGCACTTATGATGGTAGGTTATCCAACTGAAACAGAAAAAGATTTTCAAGAAACTTTAAATTTTTTTACTAAACATCAAAAACACAAAGATGTATTTCACACAGTTATTCTTGGAGGAACATTTATTTTTATGCCACATGCACCCGTATGGCATATGCAAGAAGAATTGAATATAAAATATAATCAAAGAAATGATTGGTATAATGAAAATAGCACTTTCGACGAAAGAATGCAAAGGCGAGAAAGACTAAAAGAACATGTTAATGAATTAGGTTTTAAAATGCCAATGGATGTTCATAGTAAAGTTATTAAAAAATATTTTAAAAAAAATAATAAAGTAAAAATTTCAAAATCTTATAATGAATTTTGGGGTTATAGTGGAAAGTCTTTAGAAATAGAACCAAAAAGATTGTAAATAATATTGTATCATTTTTGTACCAGTATAAATAAAAATTTAAATTAATTAAAAAAAAGGGTTTACATTTCACGCTAAACAGTTTATATTATACCTATAAGCAAATTAAAATGAGGAAAATTTAATAATGAATAAAGTGAATAAATTAGATAATGTGCAAGGTATAATTAACAATTGTAACCGTGACGAAATCAATGCTATCATAACAATGATAAAATTAAAGCAAAGTGAATTTCAATATACAGCTGCAAGACAATTTGCAGTTGGCGATCGTGTTTCTTTCGAAAGTAGAAAAGGTAATTTTCTAGAAGGTCTTATAAAAAAAGTTAATATCAAGACTATAGTCGTTGCTACTAATATCGGTAACTGGAAAGTTTCACCTTCATTATTAACTGCTATATAAGGGAGAATTATTTATGGCGCATCAAGTAGAAACAATGGCATACGCAGGTGAAGTTCCATGGCATGGCCTAGGAACACCTGTATCAAACGATCTATCACCGACTATGATGATGGAAAAAGCTGGTCTTGACTGGAGAGTTGAAGAAGTTGAATCATATATTCAATTCGAAGGCGAATTAATGCCAACTGGTCAAAAATCTTTAGTCAGAAGTACTGATGGAAAAATTCTTACCAATGTTGGTAAAGATTGGCATCCTGTACAAAATGAAGATGCTTTCAATTTTTTTGGTGAATATGTATTAGCTGGAAATATGGAAATGAATACAGCTGGATCACTAAAAGGTGGTCAAATGGTTTGGGCTTTAGCAAAAGTTAAAGACTCATTTGAACTTTTTGGTGGAGATAAAGTCGATTCATATTTACTTTTTTCAAATCCACATCAATATGGAAAATCAATCGATATTAGATTTACACCAATTAGAGTAGTTTGTAATAATACTCTTTCACTTTCACTAGAAATGAAAGCAGATAAAGCAGTAAAAGTCGGTCATAGAGCTGAATTTAATCCAGATACTGTAAAAGAAGCTCTTGGTATTGCTTCTGAAAAACTAAATTCATATAAAGAAATGGCTGAATTTCTTGGTAAGAAAAGATATACAGCTGAAGCTCTTATTGAATATTACAACACAGTATTTCCAAGAACTGCTGATAAGAAAATACAAGGTAAAAAACTTGCTATTGATACTTTATCAAGAAATGCACGTCTTTGTTATGATGCTCTTGAAGTACAGCCTGGTTTTAACTTCGCAGAAGGAAGTTGGTGGCAAGCGTTTAATTCTGTTACATATGTTACCGATCATATTCAAGGTCGTAACGAAGATAACAGACTTTATTCTTCTTGGTATGGTTACAATCAGGTTAGAAAGCGTGATGCTATCAAATCTGCAATTGAATTTGCAGAGGCATCATAATGAAAAAATTTGAGAAAAACTTTGGTGAAGGAACCAAATGGGATTTAGATTACGGTAAACTCGCAATCTTAGCATTATGTGTATACATAGCGATTCAAGTTTCATAAAAATAATAATTCTCCTCCAAACTAACTAGGGACCTTAACGGTCCCTTTTTTGTTTACAAATGGAAAAATTTATTATATAAATAAAGGTATAATATTAATAAAGGTAGGACTATGATGAAGTTTAAAAGTTATTTAAGAGAAATGGCAGCAGTCAGAGTTGCTGATCTTGATGCTAATTTTTTAAAAAGAGCACAGAAGGTAACTTCTTTTAATCTTGCATCTAAAGATTTTACTAGTTTAAAATATAAAAAAGAAATACAGCATTTAATTAGAATGCATTTTTTTCCAAAATTCGATCTAGATAAAACTATAGCTGGAAAACCAACTAAAGATCAGCTTAATAAAGTAATTAAGGAACTTAAAAAGGAAAATTTAAGTAAATTTTTAGCATTACACAATTATAATTTAAAGGGTGTAGGTCCTGGAGAAGCAACGTTATTTTTTATTTTAGACGATGCTCATTTAGGTGGAGGATCGTCTGCTGCAGCTGATATAAAAATCGGTTCAACAGATTACGAAGTAAAAGCTGGAAATTTTAATGCAAAACAAAATGCGTATAAAGATTTTAAAATAGGCGGCACAGTACCTCTTGAAAAAATGACTGCTGCAGCATTCAAATTAAGAGATATGGTTGACCCTAATTTAAAAATGGGAAAACAAGGTAGAGCAGAAAAAAACGGTGTTAACGGTCAACAACAAGCTGCTATAATGAAAGATAGAAAATTAGCTGCACAATGGAATTCTCAAGTAGAAATACCATATCGTAAGGTTACGCACAAATATTTAAATAAAAATCCTCTTATACTACTGATAAATAAAACTCCTGCACAACAGTTAGGAGAAGTATATCATGTCGGACCGATAAGAGAAACTGCAATATCAATTGATGTAATAACCCAAGGAACAATTAAACCTAAGATTAGTGCAAAATGAACTTTATAGATTTTATAGCTGAGCAAAAAAATACTCATATGACGCATATAGAGGACAAAGTTCTCTATGGCGGAGTGAAAGGTACAAGAGAAGCTATTCTTGCTCTTAGATCAATGAGAGATACATTAGGAGGTGTGAAAGATGGGTCAGTTAGTGTTAAGTGGGATGGTGCTCCTGCTATTTTTGCTGGTATTGATCCCAGAAACGGTAATTTCTTTGTTGCGAAAAAGGGGATTTTCAATAAATCACCAAAAGTATATTATAATGCTAAGGACGTTGATGCTGATACTTCTGGGAGTTTGGCTATTAAGCTAAAAGACGCATTAAAATATTTACCAGAACTTGGAATTAAAGGAGTTATTCAAGGTGATTTTTTATTCTCAAAACAAGATTTAACAATATCTAAAATAAAAGGAAAACAATACGTTACGTTTCACCCAAATACAATTGTATATGCTATCCCAAATGGCACAGAGATGGCTAAAACAGTTAAAAAAGCAAAAATGGGTATCGTATGGCATACATCATATAGTGGTAGATCTTTCGAAACGATGAAAGCTTCTTATGGTGTAAATATAAAACAATTTAAAAAAAGTGCAAATGTTTTTTCTCAAGACGCTATGTTAAGAGATATGACTAATTATACGATGACAAAAAAAGATACGGAGGAAGTTAATGAATATCTTAGTCACGCTGGGTTCTTATTTAACCAAATTAGTTCAACTACCCTTAAAACTTTGGAAAGTAATCGTGAGTTGGCTCAACTTATTGAGCAATTTAATAATAGCTATATACGCAAAGGTCAAGTGGTCGTTAATACAGGTAATCATGTTTCCAAGCTCATTAATTGGATTAAACAAAAATACCAAAAAGAAATCGATAAAAGGAAAACAGAAAAAGGCCAAGCCGGTCAAAAAGCAAAGCTCCAAAAAATCTTAACGTTTTTCTCTGATGGCAATAAAAAAAGCCTAAAAAGAATGTTTGATTTGCAAAAAGTTATCGTTTTAGCGAAGTTAAAACTTATAAATATATTAAATAAACTAAATAAGACGAATACATTTTTAAAAACAAATAGAGGATATCGTTCTACAGGTCAAGAAGGTTATGTAGCAATAGATAAACTTGGTGGTGATGCAGTGAAAATAGTTGATCGAATGGAATTCTCATTCGCTAACTTTTCACCCAATATAATCAAGGGATGGGATAAACCAGGGAGATAAAGATGGCAGACAACAGGTCCATATCGTTTAAAAATTTTACGCAAGAAGACGTTGAACTCTTCGAAGAATCCCAAACATTAGATGAAGTCTTATCTATTTCTGGTCGTAGGAAAAAAGCCAGAGATGCAAAAAGACGTAAGACTGTTCTTAAACTTGCTCGTAAAAGAGCAAAAAGAAGAATGGCGCGCGATCCAGTTTTAAAGAAAAGATCAAGAAGATCTGCTCGAAAAGCCGTAGCAGATAAGCTATTAAAAGGGCGTAAAAAATCAGAACTATCTGATGTAGCAAAAGCTTCAATAGAAAAAAGATTAAATCGACCATCTTTTCAAAAAAGATTAGATATTTTACAAAGAAGATTGATGCCAAAGAAAAGAAGAGCAGAAATAGCAAGAAAGAAGATGTAGTGGTAAATTCGTTTAGATCATATTTAATTGAAGAAAGCAGAGGAGTTTATTTTACTTTTGGTAGAATGAATCCTCCGACTATTGGTCATGAAAAGTTAATGAGAACATTATCAGAAAAATCTGGTAAAAATCCTTATCGAGTTTATTTGTCTCAAACACAAGATAAGAAAAAAAATCCATTAACCTTTGTTGAAAAAATTAAATATGCAAGGAAAATGTTTCCGAAACATGCACGCCAAATTATGGCAGATAAAAAGATTAAGAATGTTTTTGATGTAGCAACAAAGTTATATGATGAAGGTTATAAACATATTTCTTTAGTTGTTGGATCTGACAGGCTCAATGAATTTAAAATATTATTAAATAAGTATAATGGTAAAAAAGCTCGTCATGGCTTTTATAACTTTGAAAAAATAAACATTATATCAGCTGGTGAAAGAGATCCTGATGCTGATGGTACAACTGGAATGTCAGCATCTAAAATGCGTCAAGCTGTGGAACAAAAAGATTTTACTAAATTTTCACAGGGTTTACCCAGAAATATGTCTAATACTGAAGCTAAAAAATTATATAATTCAGTAAGAATGGGAATGGGTTTAAAAGAACAAAAGATATTTCAAAATTTAATTCAATTAGAAAAACTTTCAGATATCAGAGAGGCATATGTAAAGGGTATGATTTTTAAAATTAATGATAAAGTAATTGTAAAAGAAAATGATGAAGTTACAAAAATAGTAAAAAAAGGCCCTAATTACGTTATTGTAGAAACTTCGAATGGGCACCATTTAAGAAAATGGCTTCATGATATCGAACCGTTAACATTTCAAGAATGGAGTCCTTTAGATAATGAAATATATGAAGGACCTGAAGTTGCACAAGATCCCGATATAAAAAAGAGAAAAGGTTCTCAACCTGCTGTTTATCACAAAGGATTAAAACCAAAAACTAAAGAAAAAAGAGATGCACATTTTAAAAAGCACGGTGATAAACCAGACGATGATGATAGTGCATACAAAGATGCACCTGGTGATAAAGCTGCTCGAAAAAAACCAATGCCTCAAAGCAAATATACAAAAGCTTTTAAAGCAATGTATGGTGAAGATATAAAGATGGCAAAAGCAAAAGTTGATAGAGAAAAAAGAATAGCTGCAAAAAGACACGACATGGCTATGGACAGAGCTAGAATGCGTGATGCTATTAAAAAAAATAGGGAGACTTCAGTATAATGTTAAAATTTAAACAACATCTTGAAGAAGATAAAGCTGGTAAGTCTCTAGGAGATAAAGCCAAAAAATCTGGAATTTCATCAAGTACATTACGTAAAGTATATAATCGTGGAGTAGCTGCTTGGAAAACTGGTCATAGACCAGGAACTACACCATCTCAATGGGGACATGCAAGAGTTAATGCATTTATAACAAAGAAAAAGCGTGGTGGACTTAATCACGATAAAGATTTAGCTTAGGATAAAAAAATGAAAACATTCGACGAAATAAGAGGAAATTTAATAAACGAGAATCTTGGACACATGGCTGCAGACGTTTATCATCATAAAGGTGTAGTTACATATGCTCATATGACCGATATTTCAGCAAAAGAAAAACGAGCATCTAAAGAAAAAATGAATAATACGCTACAGGCAATTAGTAGTAAACATGGTAGAGCTACAGCAGTTGCTGTAAAAAAACATGCTACTGCAGCTATAGAACATGATAACGAAGTAGTGTCTAGTGGAATGAAAGCTCATCATAAAGAATTTGCTGATAAACATTTAGGTGGTCATGGTTCAGCTATGCATAAAGCATATAAAGCTAGAATAGCTAAACATGGTTACGAAGATACCAATCATCATAAATAGGATAAAAAAATGCCACTAAAAGTATCAGACGGAATCGGAGCTTGGATCGATGATTTTCAACAATCAAAAGATAAAAGATTTGATGGACATTCTAAAAAGAAACGACGTGAACAAGGAATAGCAGCTTATCTTTCTGCTAAGAAAGGTCCTTTACCAAATAATGAAAATACTAACTTAGAAGAAAATCCATTAATGCTTTTACCAACCGTAGCTCGAGTGGCATCAAGAATTAATCCATCGACTATTGGAAGTGCTGCAGCAACAGTCGGCAATGTTGTTAAAAAAGGTTATGAAACTGTAAAAAGTAAATTAAAGAAAAAAACTGAAAGCTCTTCAGAATATGCTAAGTCTATAGAAAGAATAAACAAGCAAAAAAGAAATGCTATGCTAAAACCCGGAGAAAAAGATAAAATAGATAAAATAAGGGATATGATGAAAAAAGCAAACGAAAATGTACGTAGTGCGGATAGAAAACCCGAAGTTTATACTAAACCAGATGGTAGAAGAGGTGTGCGAATGGTTCCAACTGATCGTGAAGTTATTAAAAAAAGAATGCAAATGAATAGTACAAATGAAAATGTAAAAGAAGGAATGACAACTGGTAATGAAACCGGTATGATGTTTAGAGTTAAGATAGAAGGACTGCCTGATATGATAATGGTTGGAAGAAGTCCAAGTGATATAAAACAACAGTTAAGAAAAATTGTAAAACAACCTTCGATGATAGATTCAGTTGATCGTATGCCTAAATCTCAGGTTAGAAAAATGTATCGAGATTTAGCAGGTGGAAAAGATATAGATGAAGCCGTACATCATATAGATCAACATGATAATACTGATATTGATTTCATTAAATTAACAAAAAAACATGGTGTTAAACATAAAGCTGCTGGTGATGGTACTAAAATGACAGGCCATCCAAATAATATTAAAAAAGTATTATCAGTAATGCCAAATCATGATCCATCTGATTTTAAAGAAAATTATTTAGCAGATTATGGCTCTCCAGAATCAGTTAAAAAAATGAAAGACATAACACCTGGTCAAGCCGGTGCAATGTTAGATAAACTCATGAAAAGAAGAAAAAGTAAACGATAGCACAGTGTTAGATTTTAAACAATACGTTGAAGGTGCTGAATCTTGGGAAGCTGGATATAAAAGAAGAGTTGTAAAAACCAGTAAACCAGAACATAAGCAAAAGGGTTATAATTGGAGAATTAAAGGAAAGAAAAGACCGGAGATATCGATTAGATTATATAAAGATAAGCCATCACAATCGGAATTCAACAAACAAATGAAAAGAGTTGCTGGACATGAATTTGGTGGTTAAAAGAATTAGCGTCGTCGATTAAACATAGGAGGAACTATGGAAATATTAGTAAAAATCAGAGGGTGGGCAGGCGCACTTGCCGACGTTGGTGTAAGCGTTGCTGCTCTCGCAATTATACTCGAAGTGTTAGGGATAGGCAGTGTGCCTTTCATTCCTGGCGATTGGAGTGTAGTTGATAACGTCTCAGCTATGTTAGCTGGACTAGGTAGTCAAGGCGTTATGGGTTTAATCGCAATATGGATCCTTTGGGCCATTTGGCATAGAAAGGATGCTTCATAGTATAGGGTAATTATGTACGAATATAATGCTAAAGTATTAAGAATAGTTGATGGCGATACACTCGACGTGGATATTGATCTTGGTTTCGGCGTGTGGATACATAAAGAACGAATTCGTTTAGAAGGTATCGATACACCCGAATCCAGGACAAGAGATTTAGAAGAAAAAAAATTTGGATTATTATCGAAAGAATATGTTCGAAATCTTTTACCGGTAGGAAGTATAGTAAAATTAGTTTGTAAATCGTACGATTCAAAAGGAAAATTTGGTAGAATACTTGGCGATATAGAAATAGAAGAAAAACGAATGATAGGAAGAGAATTAACTGAAAGTACTTCATTAGTAATGAAAATGATAAATAATGGATACGGTGTTGAATATCATGGCCAAAGTAAAACAGAGATAATAGAAGCTCATCTTAAAAACAGAGAACGATTAATAAAAGAGGGTGTTGTTAATGGCTGAGATGGACCATAGGCTAGATGCAATTGAAGAAAAATTAGATAGATTAACCGATGCGATGGTTTCTATGGCCAGAGCAGAAGAAAAAATTTTATCATTGCAAGATAACTATAATAAAATGTATGAAAGAATGAATAAGTTATCGATGAAAATAGACGACATATCATTTAAAGTTGACGAGAATGCCAGAACCGTTAACTTAATAAATAGATTATTCTGGGTAGTAATAGTGGCTTCAATAGGTGCCATAGCAGCTCATATGTTCATGTAAGGAGAAAAAAATATGACATTTAGTTTTATAAAGATGCCAGGGGCCACATCTGTAAATAATGAACCCCAGCCATTAGAAGAAAAATTATCTGGAGATCAACATAAACTTGATCACGATAAAGATGGTGATATCGATGGAAAAGATTTTGCTATGTTAAGAATGAAAAAGAAAAGTAAAAAAATGAATTCACCAACAAAAGATGAACCAGAAGGTGAAAATGGCGATACTGCTGAAATGAATCCTAAGATGAAAGATAAAGAAAAGAAAATGGAAAAGACTACTAAAGAAGGTATGTCAAATGATATGTTCGTGGCAAGAAAACAAGCACAAGCAAATCAAAAAAGAATTGACAAAGGAATGAAACCTTACACACCTCTTCATCCAGATCATAAAAATTTAATAAAACCAATAAAGAAGAAACCATTGACTAATAAACAGTTTGTGGCAAATAAACAAGCAGCTATTAATAAGAAAAAAAATGAATCTATTGGTCAAACTCCTGGTGATCACAGCTATCATTACTTACAAAAAGCCAAGAGAATGGCAGCAAAAGATGGCCATGATTATGATAAGTTACCAGCATATGATCGTACACATGATAAACACAAAGACTATTATGATCAGAAAGCTAGAATGAGTGAATCCAAAATTCGTGAAGCCCTTTTATCTGTATTAGAAAGAAGTCATGGTAATATGGATTCAAAAGAAACTATGGATGACATGCTAAAAGGCGGCGGTGCTAAAAAGATGAAAGCCGATATGATGAAAGGTGCAAAGATGAATGATACTGTGGCTAAAGCACCAGAAGATGCAAAAGCTGCTGGTTCAAGAGGTCCATCAGCCAAACCTAGAAGTGGCGGTGATAATACTAGATCTGGAGATAGTAAAGTAGTACAAAGCGGTACGCCAATGAAAGATCCTGCTTCACCAAGTCAAAAAATGGAAAGTTTAGTAAAAGCATATCAAAGTATGAAAAACATATAATAGTGATAAAGGAGAAATTATGGATAATCCAATTAGTAGACCAGGTGGTTGGTTAAGAAATGCTGTACCTACTACAAAGGGATGGCGGCATGCCAAAAGGCGTGAAATATTAAAAGGTGCAAGTTTTACTCAAGAACAGGTTGATGAATACGTTGATAGGATGGGTATTGTAGATCCATTAGCACCTAAAATAATTGAACCAAAACCTGTAGCATCAGCTGTTAAAACTGAAACTGTACATGTATCAGCCGATCCTCTAGAACATACTCATGAAGATACTGGCATCACACATTCTCATGAAGGTGGCGATGAACCACATGATCACGAAGATGATGATGGTAAAAATTTGCATGAAATGACAAAAATAGAACTTGAATCTCTTGGTCGACAACACGGTGTTGAGTTAGATAGAAGACATAGTAAAAGTAAATTAGTTGAAGAACTTACAGATCACATGGAGATGAAAGATTATGATGCTTGTAGTAAAATGGAACTCGAAGCAGTTGGACGCAGATATGGACTTGAACTTGATCGTAGAAAAAAGAAAGAAACGTTAATTGAAGAATTAGAAGAAGCTATACATCAAGATTATAACGTATCTTAATATATAATATATAATATTATGGTTATTATTGATGAACTTACTGAAAAGAATCTTATTCTTTTTGCTGCGCAGAATTATCGTAAACCTAACTTTTCTGATATCGAAGAGTTTTACGAGGATTTGAAACGATTTAAATATGTAAAAAGATTAGTCAATCGCTATTTAGAACATGACGAATTAGCAGAAAGATTAATCTTAAATCATATTATAATTCTTTGTAATTCTTTTACTATATCTGGAGCATTGAAGATATTTGAATTAAAGTTAAATGATAATCATTGGCCAATTATAAAGCCTTTTTTAATTTATTTAAAATATATAAAAAATGACCAATACACCGGAATAACCATGGATCAAGATGTTATAAACAAATTAAGGGAAATATAATGGGAGTTTTAAAAGGTGCAGCCGATTTGGTTTATACATTTCGATTTATTCGAATGATGGTTATGAAATGGGAAAGTTGGGATGCATATAAACTTGGACTAATAGATGAAAAAGGTAAAAGAATAAAAGCAGAAAGATTAAATTCGCCAGAAAGAAGAGATGCTTGGACTCCTTTTGTTAGATTATGTGCTAATATAAAAAGACTTGTACAAAAGATTCCTGGAGGCGGTACTAGGTTAGGTAGTTTTGCCTCAGCATTATTTCTTATAAAAGAAGATGGTAAATTATCTGATAATGGTTTAGAAAAAATAATTAAAGAATGTAACTTAGAAAAATTAGATTTTTTAGCAGAGAGTAGCAAATGGTTTGTTTTAGAAGACGATCAACTATCTCCTGGTGTATATAAAATTAGAAATTCTAAAGTTTTAAATTCTACATACGAAAAAGAAGTATATACTAATGATAAAGTAAAGGTAAATTCAGATTGTTACCCAATTGATACAGTTTTTGGTTTAAATATATATGAAGTTACTCATTTGAAAACCAATCAAAACATATATATTACTACTAATGAGTTAATAAGATGAATAACAGAAAGCTTGTAAACCTTATGGAAAAGAAAAAGAAACAAAAGAATGAGGATGCTCCGGCAGTTAATACTTCCGCGATTCCAAATCCTGCTGATACTGCTATGGGTCCACGTTTTACAACGACTAATGTTATAGATAGAAGAAAGAAATTACCTGCGCTTCTAAAAAGATTTCAATTACAGAGTTTTAAAAGATATATGGAAGCAGAAGAAATAATAGCCGAAGATAATATGTCGACTATCAGAAATATTGTAAAAAGAAAACAGTTTGGAAAAATAAAATTAAAAGACGGACAAGCTGTAATAGATATGTTCACGGCTTCAGCAATACTTAATGCAATAGATAAAAGATTGAATAAGAAAAATGTTGAAAAAGTAAAAGACATGATTAATAACGGCACAAAAAATCAATTAATGAAATTAGTCAGTGTTGTAATGCACGGCGACAGAGCCATCTGAATGAAAGGATAAATTATGCTATCGATATTAGGATCATTGTTAGGTTTTGCTAGTTCGGCAGTTCCTGCGATTACTGATTCATTTGCACAAAAAACAGACAATAAACATGAATTAGATAAAATGAAGATGATGGCTGAATTAAGAGCAGCCGGATATGATCATGACCTTAAAGTCTATGAACAAATGGGAGCAGATAAGGAACATGATCGTTTAATACAACATGATATTGCAATCAATAAAAGTAGTGGAATTATTGCTGGTTTACAAAAATCTGTAAGACCAGTTATAACTTATGCTTTTTTTATATTATTTGCAACTATTGAAATAACATTATTAATGGAAGCTTTAGAAAAAGGAACTGATTTTTCTGAAGCAATAAACTTACTTTGGGACGATGATACAAAAGCAATTTTTGCAGCTATCATATCTTTTTGGTTTGGAAGTAGAGCAATTGATAAAGCGAGAAGAAT